>Ga0315549_1000916_pt1 | contig 33198 bp, 34 predicted proteins | sample SalMarSW160200MG_FD_203101 | JGI IMG/M metagenome (GOLD analysis project Ga0315549, IMG submission 203101) | Salt marsh sediment microbial communities from the Plum Island Ecosystem LTER, Massachusetts, United States - Salt Marsh Sediment SW1601-200 ... | reverse complement strand
AACACGTTATCACCACCTGTTTAAGACAGTTCTAGGTTCCATGTTACAAGTTCGTGGTTTGGGGTTAAGATAAATGGCCAAGATTGAGCAGTTTGAGGATATCGAATCTTGGAAAGAGGCTAGAAAGTTGGTGAACATGATTTACGAGGTTTCAGCGAAAGGGATATTTGCTAACGACTTCAGTCTGAAAGACCAAATCCGGCGTGCTTCCGTTTCTATAATGTCAAATATTAGTGAAGGCTTTGGTAGGGGAACAAATAGAGAATTCGTGCAATTTCTCGTAGTTGCTAGAGCCTCCGCCTTTGAAGTGCAAAGTCAATTGTATGTGGCTCTGGATCGCAAATATATAGACAGTAATAAGTTTGAAGCAATATACAATCAAGCAACCAGCGTTGTCAGCTTGATTGATGGGTTTATCCGTTATCTCCGAAAACCCAGAGTACAGGAAGGAACCTAAAGAACATGGAACACAGAACTTGGAACATTTTGGTCACTGGTGGAGTGGGTTATGTCGGAAGTATCGTTACTGAGGAACTTTTGAATAAGGGGTACAGAGTCATTATTTTAGATAACCTCCAGCAAGGGCATAAAGAAGCCGTTCTTCCTGAAGCTGAATTTGTCCTGGCTGATATTTATGAAGCTCAGGCTCTTGAGGATGTCTTTCACCGATTTGAAATTGATGCTGTAATGCATATGGCAGCAGAGACAGTGGTGGAATATTCCATGACTGACCCCAAAAGATATTTCCACAATAACATTGTTGGTGGGATAAACCTCCTTGATGCTATGCTGAAGCATGGGGTTCGTAAATTCATTTTCTCATCCAGTGCTGCGGTTTATGGAGAGCCTCGAACCACAACCATTGAAGAAGACCACCCTAAAATCCCGGTAAACAGCTACGGCGAATCCAAGCTCATGTTTGAGCGCGTTCTGGAATGGTATGGGAAAGCCTACGGGATTAAACACATCTCCTTGAGATACTTTAATGCCGCTGGGGCAACCGAGCTTCTGGGTGAAGACCACCACCCGGAAACTCACCTCATCCCCAATGTGCTCAAACCTGCTCTAACAGAAAGTTCAAGGTTCAAGGTTCAAGGTTCTAAGTCAGGAAGCGAGGACACAAAACATAGAACGTTGAACGTAGAACCGGTAAAGATATTTGGCACGGATTATGCTACAAAGGATGGAAGCTGCGTTCGGGACTACGTTCATGTAATAGATATTGCTCAGGCACATATCCTGGCACTGGAAAAGATTGAACAATTAAGCGGTAGTGCTTACAACCTGGGTAATGGAGAGGGTTACTCCGTGCTTGAGGTGGTAGAAACAGCGAGAAAGGTCACCCATGCTGAAATCCCTGTCAAAATCTCTCCCAGGCGAGTGGGAGACCCGGCAGTTCTGGTGGCAAGCTCACGCAGGGCTAAAGAGGAGCTCGGGTGGAGGCCCAAGTTCCCTGAACTTGAGGCTATAATTGAAAGCGCTTGGAAATGGATGAGGAAGCACCCAGAGGGGTATGGGAGTTCAAAGTTCTGAGTTCAAAGTTCTGAGTTCGAAGTTCGAAGTTCGAAGTTCAACGTTCAACGTTCGACGTTGAACATCGAGCATTAAACAATCATGGCTAAGATCGAACGGTTTGAAGATATAGAACCGAAGTCCAATCCCACCTTTATGTTGCCTTGGATGAAGGCTATCTCGACCAGGAGAAGTTTAATATGTTGTTTGCGCTCACTACTAAATGCAAGAACTTGGTCAGCGGCTTCAGTCGTTACTTACGCTCTCATCCCAAATCCCGGAGCCTTGAACCTAGAACTTTGAACATTGAACATTAAACAATGAAAGCCATGCTCTTGGCTGCAGGGGAGGGGACTCGACTCAGACCCCTTACCCTAGAAATACCAAAGGTTCTCCTACCTATAGATGGGCAGCCTTTGATTCGGTATCAGCTTTCCTGGCTTAAACATCACGGCATTCAAGAAGTAGCTATAAATCTCTATCACCTGGGCAATAAGGTCAAGGACTTCCTTGGCGATGGCTCTCGCTTCGGGGTGAAAATCTTTTACTCGACCGAAGAAAAATTATTAGGCACCGCAGGCGGCGTTAAAAGGATGGAGCATTTGTTCCACAACACTTTTGTGGTACTTTATGCTGATGTACTTACCAACTTTGACCTCTCAGCGATGGTCAAATTTCATCAAGAGAAGAAGGCTGCAGCCACCCTGGTCATTTTTGAGGCACCAAATCCAACGGAAGTCGGAGTAGTGCACATGAGCCCCGAAGGCCAAATCCTGAGCTTCGTAGAAAAACCAAAAGCTGCGAACCTGGAACGTAGAACATCGAACTTAGAACTCCAATCCCTCGCCAGCGGTGGGGTATATGTCCTGGAAAAAGAAGTCCTCAATTACATCCCGGCTCAAGGCTTCTCTGATTTCGCCTATGATATTTTCCCCAAGCTGCTAGAACTAAGCCTCCCTGTTTATGGCTACGCCTTGAAATCCCAGGACTACCTCATTGATATTGGCACCATTGAGAAATACAATCAAGCAAATAAGGATGTTCCAGGTTTGGGAGTTCTACGTTCTACGTTAGACGGGCTCAACTTAGAACCTTGAACGCAGAACTTTGAGTTTGGCGCTCGGAACTTGGCGGCACCATGCGAATTGAGAGATTTGAAGATATAGATGCCTGGAAGGAGGCCAGAAAGCTAGTGGACGTAGTTTATGCCCTTTCGAATGAAGGGGAGTTCTCTAAGGATTTTAGTTTGAAAAATCAATTCCGCGGTGCTTCAGTTTCCATAATGTCCAACATCGCTGAAGGTTTTGACCGGGGGACAAATAGAGAATTCATACAATTTCTTGTTATAGCCAGAGCTTCTACTTCGGAAGTAAGAAGCCATTTGTATGTAGCTCTGGATCGCAAATATGTAAACCAAGAGAAATTTGAGGAGACCTGTAATCAGGCTACGAAAGTGACCAGCCTGATTGATGGCTTCATCCGCTATCTAAAGAAACCTAGAACGTAGAACCTAGAACCTAGAACTTAGAACTTAGAACTTAGAACTTAGAATGTAGAACTCTATGGAACATAGAACTATGAACAAAGCAGTCTTTCTCGATAGAGACGGTACTATCGCCAGGGATGTCCATTATTGCCGCAGACCAGAGGACTTTGAGCTCCTTCCCACTGTCCCTGAAGCCATAAAGCTCCTGAACGAAAATGGCTTTAAGGTTGTAGTAATCACCAACCAGTCAGGAATTGCCCGGGGCTATTTTACTGAGGAGACCCTGGCTCAGATTCACCAAAAGATGAAAGATGAGCTGGCAAAATATGGCGCCCGGGTGGATGCCATCTACTACTGCCCTCATCATCCTGATGATGGTTGCCAGTGCCGTAAGCCGAAGACAGCCCTCTTCCTTAAAGCGGCAGAGGAACATAACATCGATCTAAAAAATTCTTATATGGTCGGTGACCAACAGATGGATATAGATGCTGGCAAAGCCCTGGGATGCAAAACAGCTCTAGTAACCACTGGCCCTCAGCCCCAAATCTCTAGTCCCAAGTCTCCAGTCCCTGGTCCCCAATCCGTGAACTTCAAACCTAGAACTTTGAACTCTGAACTTCAGATGCCCGACCACACTGCCGAAAGTCTCCTTGAAGCAGCCCGATGGATAGTGCATAATAGGCAGTAAAGCTAACATAGAACATAGAACTTTGAACTTTGAACTTTGCCCATGAAAACAATCAGCATTGTAATTCCCGCCCGCAATGAGAGGGATGGAATTGAACAGACGATACAAGCTATCCCAAAACTCGAGCTTGAAAACATGGGCTACGAAGTTCAGATTTTGGTGGTGGACAATGACTCAAACGACGGAACGGGGGAACTGGCGAAGAAAGCCGGAGCAGAGGTTATCTTCGAGCCCAGACACGGATATGGGAGGGCATATAAAGCTGGTTTTGCTCACGCCACAGGGGATGTAATCGCTACCGCTGACGCTGATCTAACTTACCCTGTTGAACACATTCCCAGGCTGGTGGGAATTCTTGAAAAGGAAAACCTGGATTTCCTCACCACCAACCGCTTTGCCTTGATGGAAAAGGGGGCGATGTCTTTTCCCAATAAGATAGGAAACACAATTCTGTCTTTAACAGTTAGAATTCTTTTTGGACTCAGGATGAGGGATGTCGAATCTGGAATGTGGATTTTCCGGAAGAGTATCCTTGATAAGCTGAAGCTTGGCTCGGACATGTGGCCCCTTTCTCACGAGCTAAAGATAGAGGCATGCTACTTTAATAGATGTCGCTGGAAGGAAGTGCCTATTTACTACAAAGCCCGCTCTGGGAAGACTAAATTAGTAAATATCTGGAAAGTCTTCTTCACCGACCTGTTGCATATAATAAAGAAAAGGATAATTCGCTAAAATTTGGAGATATTGGTTGTATGAGACAAACTCAACGAACCATAAAATCTATAACCTAGAGCGTTGAACATTGAACTATGAACCAAACTCTATCAACCCAGCAAAGTCAAGGAACTCAACCAACCGTCTCGGTAGTAATACCGACCTTAAATAGTGCTCAAACGCTTGAGAAGTGTCTAACTTCTGTAAGGGCAAACCATAGCAAATATAGCTATGAGATAATCGTGGCTGACGCCGGAAGCAAAGACGAAACTCTGGAGATAGCGCAAAAGTACGCTCATAAGGTTCTGAACGGAATGCCTTCCAGAATAAATAGAAACATAGGTGTCGAAGCTGCTCACGGAGAAATTATTTGCTTTACCGACAGCGATTGTGTTGTCCCTGATAATTGGATAGACGAGTTGGCGGACGGTCTTTTAAGGCTAAATAAAGTAGATAGTAGAGTAATAGGAGTAGGGGGAGGCAATATTCCCCTGCTTGAGAATCCGACACTCGAGGAACTGGCGGTCGCTAAGACTATGAGGTCGCCTTTTGTCTCTTTCAAAGCGAGGAACACTGCTGTTTACAAGAAAGAACAAGAGGTCAATCATAACCCACCTCTAAATTCCGCCTTGTTCAAGTGGGCAGTCCTGGAAGTCGGGGGATTCAGGGAAGAGTATGGGTATGGAGGTGAGGATTTGGCGCTGGATGGCAAACTGATAGAACGAGGTTATAAATTGTATTACTTACCAAACGTACTCGTTTACCATCGCCACAAAAGCAACTTTGAAAAATTTGCCCAGCAAATGCGAGAATTTGGGCGAAAAAGGGTAAGGCTAAACAGGGAATATAAGAGGCTGGCGAAGTTCTATCACTATGGTCCACTATTCCTGTGTTTAATGGTATATTCTCCCCTGGTCTTTATTCCTTTTGGGATGGCACTGCTGAACAGCATTTACGTAAGTCTCAAGGAGAAAAACTTTCATCTCCTTTCCCCCTTAATTAGACTGACAATGAGCTTCTACGTCAATTATGGCCGCGGCGAACTTGAGGAAATAAGAAAAAGATGAAAATCTATACGCTTAATCCTCCCTACCTCGCCCACTTTGGTCGAGGAATGAGATGGCAGGATACTGCCAGGGGTGGAACCCTTTATTATCCGATATGGCTTGCTTACGCTGTCGGAGTCCTCGAGCAAGCTGGATTTGAGACCAGGTTGGTGGATGCCCCCGCCTGGAACTGGGATAGAAAACAGGTTATGGAGGACATCAAGAGATTCGAGCCAGATTTAATCATAATGGACAGTAGCTTCCCCAGCTTAAGCAATGATATCTCAGTTGGCGAGGAGATAAAGAAAAACTGCCCGCATATCAAAATAGTACTCGTTGGCCCTCCAGCGTCACAATTCCCCGATAGAATTCTACAGAGCCAGGGAATAGATATCGTTGCCCGCTGGGAATATGACCTTACCGTCAGAGAAATAGCGCGGGCATTAGAAGGTAGAAAACCGCTTCAAGAAATAAAAGGTATTTCTTACAAGGAAAAAGAGGAAATAATTCATAATCCAACCCGTGAATTCACTGCCTCTGAAGACCTGGATAAAATCCCCTTTGTCTCCAAAGTCTATAAGGGACATCTCAATGTAAGAGATTACTTTCTGGGAAACTCGTTGTATCCCGAGGTTCAGGTATTTACCGGGAGAGGCTGCCCTTTTCAATGCACCTTCTGCTCCTGGCCACAGACCTTGATGGGCAGGAAATATCGAGTGCGGAGTATCGCCAATGTTCTGGATGAAATGGAGTGGATACAGCAAAACTTGCCTCAGGTGAAAGAGGTCTTCTTAGAGGATGACACTTTTACCATAGATAGAAAAAGGGTAATCTCCTTTACCGAGGAATACGACAGAAAAGGTCTGGATATTGTCTGGGCATGTAATGCGCGGGCTGACCTTGACTATGACACCATGAGAAAGATGAAGAAGACCAATTGCCGCCTTCTTATTGTAGGCTTTGAATCAGGCAGTGATGAGATTCTACAGAACATAAAAAAAGGTATCACTGTCGAGGACATCAAGCAATTTGCCAGGGATGCTAAGCGGGCGGGACTATTGGTGCTGGGGGATTTCATTATTGGCCTGCCCGGTGAGACGAAGGAGACCATTGCCATGACAAGGAGGCTGATAAAGGAGGTAACGCCAGATATTTTACAGGTTTCGGTAGCCTCCCCCTTCCCCGGCACTGAGTTTTACCTCTGGGCTAAAACAAATGGATACCTCATTACAGATGACCCCAATGAGTATCTGGATGAACAAGGACATCAGAAATCAGTGGTTTCCTATCCCTGGCTATCCGCCCAGGAAATAGTGGAAACAGTCGATGACATCCTGAAGAAGTATTATCTCTCGCCCAGATATATCCCCATAGCCTTAAGACAGGTCTTTCGTAAGGATGGCTGGGATGAAGCTCAGAGGATATGGATTGGCGCCAGGGCATTCATTAAGTATGTTAAATTGAGGTAAGAAAAGATTAGGATAGCTATTTTGGTTCCCAATTTTGTTGAATTTGATGGCGCAGGTCGTGTGGTTGAAGTCCAGTCGGATGAGCTGGTGAGGGAGGGGCATCAGGTAACTGTGTTCACTTTTGCCGCGGATATGCATCCTGAAGGTGTACAGGTGCTCACCATGGGGATGCCTAAAAGCCTCTTCTGGGAAAGGATGTACAGATTGCTCTTCCCTTTAGATTTACCCAAAACACTTAAATGGCTCCCCAAACTTAAAGAATTTGATGAAGTTATTGTCCATCTTTACCCTCTAACCTGGCTGGGATATCTGGCCAGAAAGCGTTACAAAGTTAAATACATTTTTTGGTACCATGGGATCATGACACCCAAACTCTTCCCACATCTCTATGAGCGAATTTACATGAGGTTACAGATATTCCTGACCCGTCTTACTGTTGGCAATGCAAATAGGGCCGTTGCCGTAAGCAAATATGGTCAGCAGGAACTAAAGAGATACACTGGCCTGGATAGTGAAGTAGTATATAACAAAGTAGACCTCACGAGATTTCATCCTGGGCTTGATGGGGCAAAAGTTAGAGAGCAATACAATTTGGGAGACGACCCGGTTATCCTTTTCGTAGGGGCGCTGCGTCCGGTGAAAGGACTCCATCTGCTAATCCAGGCCTTCAATTTGCTTAAAGAAAAGATACCAAACGCCAAGCTTGTCCTCGTTGGGCGCCCTGATTTTCCCTACTATTTCGAGGAGCTAAAGAAAATCAGTGACAGTTCAGTGACATTTGCTGGTTTCATTTCCCATGAATTTTTACCTTCTTATTATGCTGCTTGTGATGTCTATGCCACCTGCTCACACTGGGAGATCCACAATGTGTCTGGTATAGAGGCGGAAGCTTGTGGCAAACCTGTGATCGCCTGGCATGAGTCCTTTGCAGAGACGCTAAGCGCGAATAGCATACTAGTTGAGGCTGGGAACGTAGAAAAATTCGCTCAGGCTTGCATCGAGAAGCTAAAGCAAGTTCGTGGAATTTGACAGGTCATGCCGGAAAAAATTTATAGCATTCACGGTATCGTCACTTTCAAAATAGTAACTAACAAAGGATTGCTGGATGGTATTTTTGCGCCCCTATTCGGCAGTTGGGATATTGAGCTCCAGGGTTTCCGCTCGAACAGTATCACCGAGCCAGATTTTGTTGTTTCGATAGGCAAATTTAATCCCAACAATCCAGGCTGCACTATTCTGGATGACGACTATTACCTGAAGGAAGATTACCTCTATTGCCGGGACCACGATAAACATGCCAAATGGGAGCTGGAGGTCTCCGGCTTTGAACAAGGTAAAATGAAGGTTCAAATTCATCCCAACTCCCTCGGCAAGATGTTTATCCCTGAACTTATAGTAAACCCTCTAATATGGTTCAAATTAAACGAGGGAGGCTATCCAGTGATTCACGCTTCCGCAGTGAGCCGAGATGGTAAGGCTTATATCTTCGCTGCTCAGGGAGGAGCGGGAAAGAGCATCATTGCCTTAAGTCTTGTAAAAAAGGGGTTCAAACTTCTAAGCGACCACTTTGTTATCCTGAGCAAGGACGAAGTTCTGAGCTTTCCTACGCCATTTCATATCATGGACTTCAATCTAGCACCTATCCTTAGAGGTAATATGAGCTCCAAACATAAAGTCTCTTTTCATCTCAGGCAGCTATTCCACCGTCTGACGGGGAAAAGGATAGCTACGAAAATTCTTCCCAGGGACATTCTCTCAAATACTCTTCTGGCTGACAAAGCAAGGTTGAATGCTGTTTTCCTCTTTCTGCCAAAGGAAAAACTCGAGGTGGAAAGTATCGGGAAGGAAGAGCTAATCAAACATCTGGTAACAAACCAAAAGCTTGAATTCTTTCCCTTTATTAAATATATGATGGAATACTCCTATTTGTTTCCCCAGAGCAAAATGGCGACCTATTGGACTCGATATGAGGAAAATCTGAGGCAAGCTCTGGACATGGTACACGCCTTTTACAAAGTCGAGGTGCCGCTAAAGTACGATGCTGCAACCCTGGAAAAGATAGGCAGGTTAGTATCCGAATGCTGAGAATACAATATGAAGCAAGTCTTAAATTACAACATTCATAATCTAATCAAATTCCGCATAGTCAGGGATAGGAGATGGGGCTTTGGGGATTTGATGAACCTGAAATTCTCTGCTTTCCAGGTGGATGAGATAGACAAGCCGGATATAATCCTCAAAATTGGTAAGTTCACACCTGCTAACCGGGACTGCTATCTTGTAGACCACAAATACTATATCAAAGAGAATTACCTTTACTGCCGTGATTCCGCACAGGGCGCAACCTGGGAGGTTGAAATCCTGGGCTTTGAAAAAGGTGAAACGGTAATTAACTTTAGTCTGATTCACAGGCCTTTTCCACAGCTCAGCAAGGCGGTATACACATTCCCCACTCTCCTGCCTCAGGCTTTCTTATTCAGACTGATTGAGCATAGACTTGGTGAAAAAGGATATTTCCTTGCTCATGCGGCAGCCGTAGCTAATGATGAGCAAGGTCTCCTGTTTGCCGGGAGGTCGGGATGTTTCAAAACAACTCTGGCTATGGAATTTGTGCGTCGGAGCGGATATTCCTGGCTGGGTGATGACCGTGTTATCCTGGGAGGAGGCAAGATCCTTGCCCTTCCATTGAACCCCAGGCTTTTTGAATTTATGACGAACCATTTACCGGACGAGACCTGCTGGACATTTGCTAAACAACTGCGATTCCTGTCCGAGTGCCTCTTAAGTAAACAACATGAAAACCAGAGGCGCAAACCTGATTCTGTAAACTTGAAAGCGGTTTTTCTGATTAACAAGAGCAATAACGCTGCGCGAAAGGTCAATTTTTATCCACTGCCTCAATCAAGCCTCTCCGACCTGGTGGAAGGGTTCACTATCAGTAGGCGGCTGGAAGACTTTAGAGGCATGGGATTTAGTATAAACGCACCTTTCATCCACCGGTATATGCTGGCTTATTCTTTCGTCTTTCCCGATAATCTTCTTAGTTCGCAGGAAGAGAGAATCAAGGGGAAATTGACAAGCGTTTTTCACAGCGTCCCAATTTTTGCAGTAGAGATTCCTCCCAAATACAGTCCAGATATATTCGACGAAATTACTGAGTTTATATCCAGGAACTGTTGAAGTTACACACAATGAAAGCGGAAAACAGCAAATTGTCTCAGAAGATAGGCATAGTTGGTGATGCCCTTGCCCCTCATTTCAACGAGGCATTTGCCAACCAGATGCGTTTACTTTCCCGAGAACTAAACCTTGCCGTGCTGACATGTAATGACATAGGCTTTGCCCCTTTCAAAAGGATGGACAATTACCTCATAGTAAACGGAAAATTCCTGAGGGAGGACTCTCGAAAGCCGCTTCTATCCCTGCTCAATGGTGCCTTTTTCTATCCCTTCTTGAAGCTTTTTGAAAAGAGACACGATGTAATAATCCTATCAGGAGGAATTAATAGTGGCTTTCTAAGCCATTCGAAACTCGAAAAATGCGTTCTGGTCATGAACTCCCTGCCGTTCTCCAAAGAAAGTAAAGAGGCAAGAAGATTCGCGCAGAAGTTTGCCCCCAGGCTTAAAGGAATAATTGCCCAGAGCAAGCGCATAAAGGAAAAACTGTTGGAAATCGGGGTTGAACCTGAAAAGACTCATTTAATCTATCCCTGGGTGGACCTGAATAAATTCAAGCCAACGGAGCCTCCGCCCCTGGATGAATTCAGAATTTTATTTGCCAGTGCCCCAAATGCGGAAATCCCGGGTGAGAATATTTTTGAGGAGAAAGGGATACCCTTACTGCTGGAAGCGTTTAAGGAGTTCGCAAAGGAACATAAAGCCAGACTTCGGCTCCTCTGGAGGGATTATTACAATGATGCTCTGAGGGCAAAAATTGGGGAATTAGATTTGGGAGACAAGGTAGCGGTAGTCAATGAGGTTGTTGATACCTCGCAATTTATCTCCGAATCTCATATCGTGGTTATCCCTTTTCTAAATACCCGAAGGAGCCCGGAGATTCCCTTATCAGCGGTAGAGTCGTTAGCTTGTGGCAGACCAATAGTAGCTACCGATATAGTAGAGATTGCTGAGACTATCCAGGAGTACAGCTGCGGTTGTGTATCGGGAATTTCCAAACATGAATTGGCAGCCTCACTAAGGGAATGTTCTCAGGATTATCACTTCTATCAAAGGAATTGTCATCGCACCGTTCAGGAGATATTTTCTGCGGATTTTGGCCCCTTAAGACGTTATCTGGAAAACTTGCAATGAGCTATCAGCGCAATATGGCAGGTACAGCCCCCTTTGTATCGGTTATTATCCCTGCTTACAATGCTGCTGGGGCAATAGACGGTGCTCTTAATGCAGCCCCTAAGCAAACCTAGTCCAAAGGATAAATTTGAGGTAATAGTGGTGAACGATGGCTCCGGCGATAAAACGTGTGAGATTGCGTTGCAATATCAGGTTACAGTTATTTCACATAGTAGAAATCTGGGGCCCAGCTTGCTCGAAAGCGCCTTAGCGTGTGCCCTTCCTAGCCCCAATATTTACTTCACTAATATTTCCCTTATTGTTTCAAACACCCTTTTTGAATTCTCGTTATCCATAAACTTATTAAAACGTTTACATGTAACTTCTCTTTCCTGTTTCCAACGGTCATTTTCTATAATCTCACGTATTAACCTAAAAATCTCTGACCAATCTTTCGCTTTTGGGCCAGGAGTTACTTCATCATAGTCATAGTAGAGTCCTTCTTCCCTTATGTATTCCTCGATGTCAAAGGGTGCGAAGATGATTGGCCGATTCAATAGCAGATAGTCAAAGTAAACGCTGGAGTAGTCTGTTATAAGTATATTCGTCTCTTTTAAAAGGGGGTAAATGTCCGGTAGCTCATCATCGGATGGGGTGTATATCCTGCGCGGAGATTCATTGCACACAGATAAGCTTAGTTTGTTCTGGACGTAATGCGCTTTAGCTATAAAAATCGCATTTACGCTCCCAAGCGTTTGCTGAGCCTCACTTACATCGAAGCCATACCTTGCAAACAAATCCGCTTTTCCCCTGCTTACCCATCGAAATGTAGGTAAGTATGTAATGACATACTTAAAGCTAACCTGCTTTTTGATATTGTCAAGATAACCACACTGATTGGAAGTTAGCCAGGCAGTATCAAATAGAGCATCACTTCGTGGGCAACCTGTAACATACAATCGATTTTTGCTATCTCTGAAACCCGAGCTTAACTTCTCCTTAGCTTCTTCGGAGGCCGCAGCAAGCATGTCGTAACGAAACATAGTCAGGGGGTATACCTTGTTTGCTAGCTCAGCTATTGTTGCTCGGACTTTGCCTTTCCTTCTATCTGGCATCAAAAAAGTGTTCCTTTCGCGGTCACACCCTATTCTTTTTAAAGGAGTGCCATGATATAATTGTATTTTCTTAGCTTTGCCTATTGCAAAGCCATTAATATCTGCCAAACTGTGGGATATAACTGTGCAACCGGCCCGCAATGAATATAAAAAGCCCTTCAAGCTAAGTGCTTTGTACGCTTCGTATCCTTCTCTGGTAAGCTCCTGAACTACCTCGGCTCTGTGGGTCAACCAGATAGCTCTAATTTCCGGATGATTTTTATTTACATAGAGAAAGAGATATTTGGGATTATCAGCGAATTTTTGACCCTCCCAACATCCAAACACCCATAAGTTTCTATTTCTGGGGATTAGAAAAAAAATGCAGTATACTGGCAGAAATGCAATACACAAGAGGTATCTAACAACTCTTGGCATTACCCTTTATTTCACCTTTAATCGTAAATTTCATGCCTATCCTTCTTAACGATAATCCGCATCACGCATTAAATCCTATGTGAGCTTATGAGGTAAGCCATAGTCCCCCTTGCATCCTTACCTTCAAAAACAATTTCATTCACACCATGAAGCAGTGGGAAATCGCCTTCACTGCCCTCTATAAGCTTCTTGATTGCCTTGACTGTGTTTATGCCTTCTACCGTTTTATTTCCTTTTCGCATCTCAGCGATTGCTTCCTCTGTGCTGTATCCTTTTCCCAATAAGATGCCGAACTCTCTATTTCTGGTATTCCCTGTACAGCTCATCCAGAGATCATTCCCCCAACATTGACTTTCAATAGAAAATGTCTTTTCTTCTCCACCAAGTTTATGAACGACGAGCTTTTTAACTTCGCCGGCTGCTCTGGAGATTATATGCGTCTCGGATCCGTATGAAAATCCCAATCCATTTACCACGCCCGCTAAAATTGACACCACATTCTTAAATGCTGCGGCATATTCAACCCCTTCGATGTCCGTAGTTGTATACACACGCAAGTTATCCGCAGCGAAAGTATCCTTTAATACCCTGAGAGTTCTTTCACTCGCAGAAGCGATGTCTACTCCGAGGGGTTCATGTTTAACCAAATCCGTTGCGATCGTGCCACCGGCAAACATTGCTAGCGAAAAAGAATACTTTATGTCCTTTAAGCCGACCGATATTATCGTAGAGAACCTTAAGCCTGTCTCGGCCTCCAGAGCTTTCGCTGTATTTAAGATTATCAACTCTTTATGTACGTATGGCTTCAAGCTCGTAACAACTTCCCGAATGGCATCGGAGGGGACTGCAAAAACAAGAATATCAGCATTGTCGAGAAGTTCCTGAACACTGTCAGTAAAAATTACACTTTTGCTTATCCTGATATTCTTGCGGTGTAGTGGATGCGTCCGCTCTGTACGAAGACGATCAACTAACTGCTTATTATTGTCGTAGCCGTATAAGGTAAAATCTTTTCTGATCGCCTGCTTTCTACTCAAGTGTTTCAGTAGAGCGAAGCCAAAATTTCCTGCGCCGTAAACGGATATTTTTAACATAGCCCAAAATTAATCTTATAAGTCATGCTTATTTCTTCGTGAGCTCGTAAACAATCTGCATAGCAAATAATGAGACCAGTACTTTGCCTAAATCCATGTTGAATATTTTGATGCCTGAGGTAGCTTTATAATTGACAACCTTAAATCCTAAATAATCGCACCAATACAAAAAATCCTTATGCGTCCAGAATCGAACATGCTCCTTAACATGGTAGATTATCACTACAACAGGAAATTTCCCAAACAATAAGCGTAAGCGATGGATAATACAACCAGAGTTTGGAATAGATACAAATATACTTTTATTAAAAGATTCTTTAATACTCAATATTACTTTCTCTGGCTCCCGAACATGCTCTAAGACCTCGGTCAGAACAATATAGTCAAAATTATTTTCCTTCATGAAAGCTTCAAAGGCATTTGAAGTTATATCCATTTCATAAGCTTCGTGCCCTTGCTTTCTTGCATATTCAATCGCTTTTTTAGAAATGTCTACACCTATTATTTCCTTTGGTGAATTATTTTTAGAAATGTAGTCGATTAATGTGCCATCACCACAACCGATATCCAAGATTGTTGAGCTGGGGTCGATATATTCTGAGATTATCTCTGCTCTGCGAATTGGGCTGCATAGCCCCCCCCCTCTTTTTCCCCAGTATTCATCATAGTCCTCAAATTCATCTAAAGGCATGGGCTTCTTGAGATATTCCCAAAAAAGCTTTATTTTCCTAAGCACTTTACCTATTATCTTTCAGCAACTGTTTTCTTACGTATTCCAAATCCTCTGGGAAATCGATTTCATGGCAAAATAACCCGTCCACATTAACAGGCAAAAACTTTATATTCTCTTGCTTGATCATATTCTCAATAGCTTTTTCGAAGTAATCTTGGCTATCGATTAAAGCGAGGTGTCTTTTAAATAACGCTAGCTGTTTCCTTTTAACTAAATTAATTCCCAACGCCTCACCCATCGCTGGAAAGACTTTTTTTGAAATATTCTTGATATAGCCTTCTGAATCAGTGTTATATTTAACCTCTTCTGCACCGCATTTTTTATTGTCTACAAGAACGCAAGAGTCCTGGGCCGTGATTAATTTAGGAATAACCTGCTCATCAAATATAACATCTCCATTAAGCCATAAAACATCATCATTACCTATCTTGTTCAACGCTTTAAGTAAGCTTTTCCCAGTATTGGTCTCAGCATATACTTCATTGTATATGTACCTTAATTGGGGATGCCTTTCCACGAGCATCTCCTTTTTATAGCCCACTACTACGAATATACCATCAGTAGGGACGAATTTTGATATCTTGTCGACTTGATAATCGAAAATAGTTTTCTCCCCCGCCAGGACAGCCAATGCCTTCGGGATTGACATGCCAAGTCTGGAACCTACCCCCGCTGCTAAAATTACTGCCTTCATCAGCTTATCCCTTGCTACTTAGCCTTTTTAGAATTTTATTTTGGCAATCTCCTTTTTGATACATCTTCTAGGCGAATGCATCAGTAAGTCGCTATTCGGTTTCCCGGATGGAACTCAAGCCCTGGTTCAGAAGCTTTAGTTTGACTTCATCAGTTTCCACGCAACTTACCTGGTGACCTGAATTAGCCTGATAACAGGCAACCACCAGCCCAACATAGCCAATGCCGATAACTACGAGAGCCATTATTCACATTATAGGCAGCTTAATACAGATGAATCAATATCGTAAGATTGCCACGCCCTGGCCCCTTCGCGGAGTTTACCCTGAGCGAGATTCTTCCCCTTCGGTTCCTTCCTTTCGTCAGGACTCAGGATCAGAATGACAAGAGGCGAAGGGCTCGGCACGGAGTTTGCCAGGTTGTTGATGATTGCAGGGTGATTAGCGTCATATTGCGTAGCTTTCGCACCAAGGTATCCCAAGATGCCGGTGTAAGGCGCTGAGTCATTTCGACTGGGCTACCTTAACCTGTGTATTCAGGTCAATGTCTCCTAAAGGAGTAATATTATGCCCCAGCCTTAAACCTAGAAGTAGCCAATCTTCAACTACCGACTCTAGTTCATCTCTACATTCTTCAAGATTATTGGCAGCAGCCCACACACCAGGCAGCTCCTCAATCCACCCATAATAAGTTCCATCTTCCAAGATTTTATATTTGGCCCGACGTATAGCTTCACGCAAATATCTAGTAATCATCGAAACCCTCCCTGAATTATTTATCCTCCCTTGTCTTGGCTAACAATATATCCTTTCTCTATCATATAAGCCTTAAGCGCTTCTTGCCAAGTTCTCATATTGTCCACTGTTCTCCTTTGTTACACTAAACGCGCCATCCTAGCCTCTTGTAAAAATCCTCTCTGGAGCCAACCATAATCAATATCACTGATTTGTTTACCTCAGAAACCTTGTAAACAATTCTGTATTCGGTTCCCTTGTAGGATAAAGAGCACTTCTGGAGTCCCCTGAATCTTCCGCGTAGGAAGCCACCTTGGTGTGGATCAGACTGGATTGAAACAAGGTGTTTATTTGCTATGGCCTTTTGAAGCTGACCTGGCAACTTTTTGATATCTTTCTCGACCGAGCGAGGAATGACAAGCTCATACATCCATCTAGTTGGTCAGTTTGTCTTGGAACTCCTCTAAGGTCACAAATTTTCCCTCTCTAATCTCCTTGGCCACTTTCCTTTCACGCTTAGCCAGCATCTGCAGAATCACCGGGTCATTTATCCAGTCCCCTTGCTCCTCTCTCTCAATCAATTGGCGATAAGCTTCCTGAATTTGCTCCGTAGTCAAATAAATGGTCACAGGAATTGTTTTCTCTTTTCGCCTAGCCATAACCTTACCTCCGCCTACTAAATTTACTCAATATATCCTTTCTGTATTATATAATCTTTGAGCGCTTCCTGCCAGGGTCTTATATCATCCATACCCAAGAGTCTGAGATGGTAACTATCCAGCACCGATAACTACGATGTAAATCACTGAGTGATGAGTAATGAGTAATAAGTAATGTGTGACGGGTGACAGGTAAGATGTGACAGGTGACCTGTGATATGTAATATGTGATGAGTTATTCATTTTTGCCTCTATCTCTCTTTAGAGAATATATTAAACCATTTATTAACTTCCGTATGACCTCTATACTTTCTGATAGCTTACTTGAATCAGTTAAATATCCTAATCTACCTGCAATTATGACTTGCGTTTCAAGCTCCGATAAGGAACCCAAGGCTATGTATAGAAATTGAATAAATTCATTTTTCGAACCTCTTGCTGCTCCTTCTGCAATATTCGAAGGAATAGAAATTGCTGCTCGCCTCATTTGATTTGTTAAACTATAAAGTTCCTCACTCGGAAATGATTTAGTAACTTTATAAATGCTATCCACCAAATCCATACTCTTTTTCCAAACATCCAAATCCTTATGCGTTTTAATCTTACTCATTACCCGTTACTCATTACTTTATCACGCTTTACCTATTACCCCTCAAGCCCATTCCAGTTGAGGATTGTGAAGAGGCCATTTATCTCCCTTGTCCACTATTTCCCTTGTGTAGTTTATGAGCTAGCTGTCCTTTGAGGGAGCTTTCTTGTGGTGCTTTTGTTATAATCTGTGTATGGAATTAAGTGAAGAACAGGGGCAAAAACTAAAAGGAATTGGGGGGAAATTTGATTTAAAACTGCTAGTCCTTTATGGTTCCCAGGCTAAAGGGACAGAGCGCAAGGGAAGCGATATTGATATTGCAGTTCTTGCCAGAAAGCCAATTGATTTCAACACTTTCTTGAACCTTTACTCAGCCCTAAGCCAAGTTTTGGCTCCTCTGGAAGGGGAACTGGACTTAGTGGAACTCCGGGGGAAAGACCCCTTATTTCTCTACCAGATTTTTACTAACTGCCACCTCCTTTACGGCGATCCAGTTACTTATAACGAATTTCGAGCCTTTGCTTTCAAAAATTACTTTGATAGTGGAGATATTTTCAGGCTGGAGAAAATCCTCGTCCATAGATACCAGAAGTATCTGAACAAGACTTATGCTCGATAAGAACTTCATCATAAGGAAGGTCAAATTAATTCATGAGGAGCTTTCCCATCTGGAAGAACTTTCAAACTTTTCTGTGGAGGAAATCGCTGCGGACTACAAGAAAACAGCTATTGTGGAGAGGCTCCTGGAGAAGATTATCACCAGGGCAATTGATATTAACCAGCACATAATCGCCGAGATGGGAAAGGGTATTGTCAGCACATTCTGGATTATATATCAGCGTGAGGCAATAAACTCTCGTCGCAAGTGCGACCTGCACACACCTGGAATATCACTTTTAAACAAAGGTGGCTTACCTTAGCCTTCGTCCTACCCCTCGGTACCTAAAGCCCAAAGCAATTAGTTTATCCTGGTCTAAAACATTCCGCCCATCAAAGACGATATAAGGTGGCTTCTCATTTTATCACTATCTACATTGAAGCCAGCAACTTTGCCCTAAGTATATCCCTGTACCACTCTGCGACATCTGCTCTTGTAATGTCTCTGGCCATTCGGCTTGTGACCAACATTCATTAAAATCTTCTGTTTTCATATATTAATTCACCTCCCGTTTAAGTCAGGGGTGGCCAAGATCTCCTTATCCCAGAATTCTTTGTCTTCTCCGTAAAACATTTCCTTAGCCTTGCTGTAATCAATTTCTATAGATTTACACCTGATCCTCTTTTGGCAAAAATAGAAAACAGGCATGTGGACAAAACAGTGAAAAACCTGACTTAGATCACCATACCAATCTCTTAATGTTGTCCAATCGCTTCCGCCATTAAGTTCGATATCCTCTCTACTCTTAAGCCTCATTTTAATTTTGGGTAGGGAAATAGAGGGAGTAAGGTCACACAAAAACTCAACAATCCTATTCACTAAAAACACCCACCATGAGGCCTCTTCAAGATAAATATTTGGCCTTGTTATAAATTGAATTTATGCCGTAACTCCAGCTTTTCATTGTCCTACCTCATTGGTGAAATATGGGAGCTGTACCACTCCCATTCTGAGAGCCTTAAATCAAATGCACAAGGATATTGGTCATTGTGCGTCAAAGTAGCCATCTAAATGTCCTGCCTGTTCAGTCAATTCTTTCATGACTTTTTCCAAAGGAACAGCATCCCCCTTTTCCGATTCGATATCCATTTGCCTTAACTCTTTAACCAGTCCAGAGCCTCTTGCCTGCTCCAGGGATATCATTCTTACTCCAAATTTATAACCCCTGCTCCGCAACCACCGCTCAATGGCGTTACAAACCACCTCGTCAGAAAATGGTTCTTCAACAACAATTACCCAGTCTGGAAGATCAGCTTCCTTCTCATCATCTATCTCCACTTGCCTCTTACTCGTGACTGTCCATGTCCAGTTCAGGTGACAGAGGTCATTGATCTCATCTTGATAAACATCAACTGACCACTCCTCTTCCCCGAGACTTATTTCTTCCGGGTAGTAGATATCAAGGATTTCGTGACCTTCTTGCCAAAGTTCATCCAATACCTTCATCATCCTGCTATATCTCCTAATTCCTCTTTGCCTGGTGCGTTTATTGAAGCAGATTCTAATTTTCAGTTCAAAATCGGCACTATATACTGAAAATTTATTGTAGCTGCATCACTTATCAGTTTTTGGGGAAAGGGGGAGGACCGAAGACTCGGCCAGAGGCAAGCCAACATAGCCAGGCCGACAACGATGATATTCATCAAGGCTTCATACTTTCTATTTTGGCAGTAATAAACTCAACAATTGCTTTACCACCAAGAGTTAGCTAACCTATCTTAATTAGCTTTGCCCTGGGCTTAGCTTGTATGATGCCAGTCAAAACTTCTCCTAAAAACTTGCTGGCATTTAGAATTTCTATTTCCACGACGTTACCACCTTCGTCGTAATTTATTATTATCTGACCTTGCTCCACGGCATGATGTATCTGCCCCTCCTCTTTTACCAGAATGTTTAGAGTATCTCCCTCGCCATCATACTTCATCATCATATATATCTCCTCCTTTCAGCGGGGTATACCGTAATAACTAAAATTCCTTCCTCTGTTTCCTCATATACTACTCTTAATGCCAAATCATTTGTGAGTGCTCCTTGCGCTATCTTGCGTCCCAGGTATCCCTCTACGCTCTTCTCCGGAGCCCCCAGTATCTCTGCCACCTTCTTTTTAGTAACTCCTACCTTAGTTAATCGTAATAATTTTTCTTCAGCATGTAAAGTAAATCGCAACTTCATAGCTAATGTATTATACCATCCAGTGGGGGAAAGCATATATACAGTTGCACACCCTCACTCTAGTCCTCTCCCATCAAGGAAGAGGGATCCTAATGAGATTGCTTCGCTACGCTCGCAATGACATCCTTTTTGTCACCCTGAGCGATAGCGAAGGGTCTAAAAGAGGGTACCAGCTATACGGACAGTCTGCGGGCAAGGACATAAATAGCTACCACAGCCTGAGCGCCAAGCCAGGCATAGCCGATGCCAATTATGCCAGTTACCGGCATAATTAGATAACTGGCCAGAAGCACCGATAAGGCGATGAATCCCCAGATTGCCATCAGCTCCTTTATCCTCCCTGTTACCCGCAATATACCAGTATAGATATGGGTGAGTGCTAACGGCAACGAGGAGAGGCTCAGAACCCAGAGCAAGTGCAAGCCATTAGCCGAATAGCTCTGTCCAAAGGCAAGCAGCACCCACTTGCCCGCCAAGCTCAGCACGATGACCGCGGGAACCAACAATAGATAGGTGAATTTCACGGACCTGGTGACATTTCCCCTCAACTTATCCTTGAAGTGAGAACCTTCGGCGAACAATGATTGAGAAACTGCCCTGGGGATGGCGAAAAGCAAGGCGGCCATCATCCAACCAATATAGAAATAGGCATTTTGCTCGGCACCAACAACATTGACCACCATCAGCGGCAAAATAAATGCTGGACAGGCCATAAATAGATTGGCTAAGTAGTTACCACCGGAATAGCGCCACATCCCCTTCAACAAATTTAGCTTTAGAGTGGGCACCGGCTTATAGGAATCCTCGACCCTACGCAAAAACAGCAAAATGGAAACAGCCACAGCCACAGCCATGGCGATGCCCCAGGAGGCAACTATTCCAAAGGTATGGAAAAACAGAACAAAGAGGATGGGGAGGGGAAGCTTGACCACCGAGAAAATGGTGTTTTTGGATAACACAAAGCCTGCTCTTCGCCGAGCAACAAAGGTAAAATCCACCAGGCTTGCTAGTGTCCACAAAATGGTAAAAACGATAAAGGCTGAGGCGAAGACGGCGTGCTGGTTAACAAACGCTAGAGCTGGAGACCAAAAGCCCAGACCGGCAAGAAAAATGCCCGCTACCGCCAGACTGATAAGACCACTCAGGGTATAACAGGAGTTTATTAAATCCTGTGGTTTATCAGCGTGGGGCAGGAAGCGAATAATGGAGATATTCAAGCCAACCATGCTTATGAGGGCAAGAAGACTGATTGCTGATATTATAGCGGAACTGAAGCCTACCTCAGCTTCGGTATAGAATCGGGCAACTATCATCCAGAAGAAGAAGCCAAGGAGAGCCAGGACCCCGGTGTTTAGCATCAGGTAAAAGGCATTGCTGTAGAGCGGGATGGAAATAAGCTGCTTTAGCTTTTCTCGGGAGGTGATTATATCTATGGCTTCAGCGATTACCTTAAAGGGAGGGAAATCGGACAACCTCATTCAGTATACTCAAATATCTTCACGGGATATGGTGATGATGACGCATAAACCAGCTGGTAATGCTCCAGCTTCTCCAGCGGCACAGGGCTGTTAAATGGATCCAGGCCTACTATTCGATAGTTCTCAGAAGCATGGTCTGCTATAACATCTCTGGCTTCCTCGTAAGAGGAAAAGGTCCTCCAGCTGGTGATTTCTTTATATGACCTGCCCTGTATATCGACCCGCTCCTGGTAAGAAAGAACTACGGTGGCATTCTCGGAGGGAACCACCGCTTGACCATCAAAGTTATACAGCCTGACAACGGTGGAATTATAGTAGGAGGGATAAAACGGCCTTATCGCTTGCAATTCCCCACCCCCCACAGGGGCATAGTAGACGTCATAAAAATCGCTTTCATTTTTATCCGCCCAGGTCAGCATGGCATAGAATTTATAGATGGGCATGGAATAGTCAATCATCACATATTTTACCCCTAACTCGTCCATTATTTGGTTAGCTGAAGTTTCGTTCTGAGAGGTAAGGTATTTGCCGGCAATCGGGGCCTCCGCCTGAAACGGACAGGCAATCGGTAGGCGACGCCCAATACGAGTTATCCAGTGACCATAATCCCACCACGACATTATGCCATAGGACGTCTCAGGATAATCATAATCCTCAAAGCCGCCGTCCGCCTTAGGAGGGAAATCATATAGCTGATAATAGTAATCAGGGTCATCAAAAGGCTCAGGGGTATTCTCCCTTAACCATACCAGCGCACTTTGCCAGTCAGCGTCAACCGCAACCGGTCCCCTGCTGACACATGCCTCCAGTTTTCCAAAGGAAAAGCCCTGCTGAGGGCATATATTGGGGAAGAAAACCAGGAAAAAGATAACTATTCCAGCCCCAATCACCTTTATCCAGGTAGCCTTTGGTTGTAAGAATCTTCTTTCCCCTACTTTCTCCTTTGCTTTCATTTTTTTCTTTTTCTTCTTGGTAGTATATGCCTTCACCATTTCTTTGATTTCTTTAGGCCTGGTCAGTAGTTTCCCCAATCCAGCGAAGTCCAGGACTCTCCAGGAGAAGTAACCGGTGAGCAAAGCAGCATTTACCGCGAAGTAATAACAAAAGCGGCGCTCAGCGAACGTTAGCGCCAGCATTACCACACACCACACCAGGAACAGCGTCTTATCGGCACTCTTTTCTTTAACAGCACGGTAAGTAATTAATACCAACGAAACGAAGGAGATGAAGAACGAAGTGGTGAAGTTAGACCATGCCATGGTTATGTCGAGAGGTCGCGCCTCCTGGATAGTCAGGCCTCTAGCTCCCACTGGAGCAAAGCGACGCAAGTTGCCGACTATTGAATGAAATACTGAAGGCTCAATCGCCCAGAGAATGAGAAGCATAATACCAGCAAAGCCAAGCAACGCCAGGGGATAGTAAGCAGACTTGAACGCCTTGCGCGCCATAAATCGGGAAATGCCGCTCAAGCCTAATGGCACAATCATGGCGATCATCAGGGATACCCAAAAGATAGGCCCTGATAGAGAAGCCGGGATTTCTCTGCTCAAAAAGGGAACGGACATTATGGCGGCAATGGCAAAGGCCAATACGCCGATGATACAGAGATAGTCCGTTGATTTGCCTCTTAGATGGTCTATGATGAACTGAATTCCCAGATAGACAACGATGATGAACACCACCATCAGCCCAGCCGCCCAGGTGAGAAGGTAAATACCCAGGAAAATACCGGTTAATAGGGTATAGATAAGCGGCTTCTTAATAACCGCCCAATCTTTGTTTATTAAGTGACTGAAGGACATTTCCCTCTCCCTGGCCCTTTTAATCGCCATTATCAAAAATAGAATGCTTACCGTGCTGAATAGAACCTCAGCGACATGCTGGTCGGTGAAGCCAAGAAGGGAGCGACTCAGGAACTCGCTGGGTAGTATGACAATCAGGATAGCCGCCATAATGCCAGCCCAGCGATTGAATAGCTCCTTGCCAATGAAATATACCGGGATAATTGTCAGTGTGCCCAGAACAGCGGGGGTAAAGGCACCAACTGTCTCCGCAGTGTACTGACTGGGATGTCCCAGGCCAATTATCCAGGCACCGCCGCCGATGAGCCAGGTATAGAAAGGTGGCCATCCTATTGCAAAGCCATGGGGATAATTGGTAAAGGCGTCAAAATAAATACGATGGGGAAAATGATGAATAAAGTTATCCACCAACCTCATCTGATACCATGGGTCAGCTCCCTTGAACCAAACCACACCATCGGAAAAAACCGAGTCGTAGGGAAAATACACCCGGATAAATAATGCGATGCCACAGAGGGCAAATACGATTATGCCGGCGATAGCCGCCGGAGAAAGTTTAATCCGCCGTCCTTGAGGTTGTTTCCGCTCCCCACCAAAAAGCTTGCCTCGCCATGCTTTAAGTCGTTCACTCATCTAACTATTCTCATAAAAATTGCATTTCAGCTCGCTTCGGGCAATATAATACTACATCGCTGCCCAATATAATAGAGAGTACAGGAAATGAGGTTATGCACAGGAATAACCCTTTTTATATTCCTCATACCACCGAAGGATAACCCTTTCTGTCACTGCGAGCCGAAGGCGTGGCAATCTCGGCGGAGCGTGAGATTGCTTCGTCGCTACCGCTCCTCGCAATGACAGGGTGGTGTGTCATTGCGAGCCCCTTTTTAATTGTCATTGCGAGCGGAGCGTGGCAATCCCGGCAGGGCGTGAGATTGCTTCGTCGCTACCGCTCCTCGCAATGACATAAGGGGCATCATCCCAGTGAGCCAAAGCCCTGAACCCTTCGCCTCTTATCATTCTGCCCCTGAACCCTTCGCTTCCTGTCATTCTGAGCGTAGCGAAGAATCTCATTCTGCTCAGGACAGGCTCCGCCAAGGGGAAGAATCTCGTAGTGCTCAGGCTAAACTCCGCGAAGGGGAAGCGTGGCAATCCTACCCCTCTGTCATTGCGAGCGGAGCGTGGCAATCCCAGGAAAGCAAAACTCAAAAATCAAAGGGCAAAATGACAGAACAAAAATGAAAAAACAGGCCGTATGGGGCTGATGGCTGATGGCTGAAAGCTAATAGCTATTAACTTGGAGATTGCTTCGTTGAGTTCCCTCGCTTCGCTCGGGACAAGCCTCGCAATGACAAAAAGAAAGCATGCCACACAACGATAACGAGGGAAAATATCATCGACTATATGAACGAAGCTAGGTAATTGAAAGACACGGTGATTGTGGTTATAATGTTTATGTTTGTGGTGGGCGTAGCCCAGTGGTTAAGGCGCCAGGTTGTGGCCCTGGAGATCGTGGGTTCAAATCCCACCGCTCACCCTTTGTAAATTATGCGCCTATAGCTCAGCGGAACAGAGCACCGGTCTTCGGAACCGGGGGTCGTGGGTTCAAATCCCTCTAGGCGCGCCAGCTAAATGGTCAGATTCTCCAACATCATCTGCCCGAGTTCTCTCTTTGAGCACTATATCAAACGGCAAAGCCGCCACTTCGCAAAGTCCTAATATTACATAGTTACAGGTTATGCCCAGGACAGCCCGTGAGCCAAGTCGCTAAGTTTCCCCTCAAAAAATCGCACTGTGCCAACGACTTTGAACCACCCAATGTTTTTTTTCCCCTGCTCTTTCCTTCTCCCCCAAAGATATAAACAAACGACACAAAAATTCACTCCAGACGGCAGGCCCTTCGGCCAGCATCGTTTCCTTAAGCAGAGTTCCTGGAGATGCGCCTAAATAGTCTCCGCCACCAGGGCTGTTTGCCAGTAGTGAGTAATTTAACCTGACTTTCCAAGGTGTGGATTCTCTCCGTCGCCGCCCCGAATTGAGCAGCAAGCTGTAGATTTTGTTGCTGTAACTCATGTAGTAGGCCTTGAAGGGTGTCCATGGTCTGTCCAGGCTCTTTGTCCAGGGTTTTCCCCTTGATTAGCTCAGGTGGTATTGCCGATATCCTGAATTCTCCTCCGTGACTTCCCTGGATAAATTCAGCATGAAGCTTGCCGCTCTTAACATACCGTCTGACTGTCCGGGTCGATACCCCCATTGAGTGGGCTGCCTTTGCTATTGTCAAACCCTGGTTTGCCATAAGACTAGACAAGTCTATAGACAAACTGCTGCATTTGTCAATAGTGGTTAGCTCTAAAGGCAACCATTTTCCCTGAAAACAGCCTTTAAGCCAAGAGGCTTGACTAATCACAGAACGTAAGCAAAATGAGCGACAGGTTACAATTTACCGTCTACTCGCTGGTCAATCCCCGCTGTCTTACCTTGTCAAGCAGATCGCCAGTTCAAATCCCCCTAGACGCACCAGTGTGGCAAACTTAGCCCATCTTCCGCAGCTCTTTATACAGTGTCTTACCTACAGGGTCTTTGGGGAGCGAATCGAGGAACTGAACATACTTCGGTGTCTTAAAGCTGGTGAGCTTCCCCTTGCAAAAATCGATTACTTCCTGCTCAGTAGCTTTCTCATCCGACTTCAACACGATAAAAGCCTTGAGTTCCTCCCCATATTTCTGATCAGGAACGCCAACAACGGCTGCCTCGGATACCTTGGGATATTGATAGACAACCTCCTCAATCTCACTTGGGAAGATATTTTCCCCTGCCTTTATTATCATATTCTTCTTGCGCTCTACGATGAAGAAATATCCATCTTCATCCATATAGCCCATATCTCCAGTGCGAAGCCAGCCACCCTGAAATGCTTCCTTAGTTTCCTCCGGCTTGTTCCAGTATCCCTGCATCACTACAGGTCCCCCCACCATTAGCTCCCCTACTTCGCCAACATTGAGTGGTTTACCACTTTCGTCCACCACCCTCATTTTACCACCCATTGGCTTACCTATCGAACCCGGCTTATACGGTCTATCAACTGGGCAAGCGCAATTATTGGCCACCGCCTCGGTTAATCCCCAACCCTGGTATACCTTGCCGGGGTATTTAGACTCGAACTCTTTCCTAGTATCCTCGGTCAACGGAGCAGAGCCAGAAATCCAGTACTTCATCGAAGAAAGGTCGTATTTCTTCGGTTCAGGATATATGTTCTGGTAGACGAACATAGTAGGCACCTGGGCTGTCAGCTTTACCCTATGTTTCTGTATCGCTTCAAAAATAAGGTCGGTGTCGAACCACCTGACCAATACCCATCTACTGCCGCCGTAAAACATCGCGTTCATTGTTGACATGCCGTAGGAATGAGAAAGGGGAAGCGAGCTTAACACCGTATCCCCGTGCATGAGTGGTCCCTTGAGAGTTTCAGCTTGCCCTTCAGCATTAGCATACAAAGCCCCGTGGGGGAGCATAACTCCCTTGGGTCTTCCTGTAGTGCCAGCAGTGTAAAGTAAGGCTGCTAATTCATCATCCCTGGTATCTTCTATCTCCAATTTGTCTGAGCTTTTATCAACTATGTCCCGAAATAACAGTGTGTCCGGGGCCTCGTCGACTGAAATTACATGCTTTATGCTCGGCGTTGCTGCTTTGCCGGCGGAGACCCTTTCCATGAACTCTGTAGCACTTATTACTACAACTGGGGTGGAATCCTGGTAGATATATGCCGTCTCTTCAGCAGAGTAAAGGAAGCTGAGAGGAATAACTACAGCGCCAATTTTGAATATTCCTATAAAGCTGACCACAACCTCAGGGCAATTGGGTAGCTGGATAACAACCCTATCACCTCTTTTTACACCGAGCTTCTTAAGTGCATTGCCAACCCTGTTTGACCAGCGGTCAACTTCAATATTGGAGTATTGCTTATCCTCGAAGGTTAATAAGGGATACTCACCATAATCGCTAATGTTATCTTTTATCAATCGGCCAACATTCATTTTTGCCTTTCCTCCTTCTTAAATCTATTTTATTCAAATATTTTATCTTAAGAATGCCCAGAAAACAATACGAACCGAGCCTCCAACATCTTGTTAAGGCAGCGTGAAAGGGGTAAAATGGAATTTAAAATCAGGTTTTTCACTAAAGAAAAAAGGAGGTGCTTGAATGGAGAAGGCATTGGAATCGCATGTTATGCGGAGGCTGTGTGTTGGGGACATGCTCAGGCGGAGCACGCAAAAATCCGCTAAGAAAGAAGCATTAGTTTATAGCTATAAAGGCACCGTCACAACTCGGCTCACTTTCGAAGAACTCAACCAGAAAGTAAACAGATTTGCCAATGCTTTAACCGAGCTCGGAATCAAGAAAGGAGACAGAGTTGCTATAATCTCACATAATTGTGTTCAATACGCTATCTATTTGTACGCACTGGCAAAGATGGGGGCCTGGATAACTCCGTTAAATTTCGCTCTCAAGGCAAGAGAAATTACTCTGCTAATCAATCATGCTGAACCTGTTGCTTTCATTGTGGAAGACGAGCTAGCGGATAACGTACGGGAACTACAGCAAGATATGCCCAGCGTGAAACATTACATCATGATAAATCTTGCCGGGGATAAGCAACTACCTGAAGGATGGCTTGATTTCGACCAGTTATGTTCAGAAAAATATTCCGATGCCGAGCCATATTTCGAGGTTAATGGAGACGATGTCATGACTTTGATGTATACCTCGGGGACTGAGGCGATGCCTAAAGGTATCCTGAATACCCACAACAATTGGCATTCCACTTTTCTGAGCCAGCTTGGTGACCTCAACGCAGTGGCCTGGACGCCGGATGAGTGCATGATAGACTCGATACCGCTTTATCATGTCGCCGGCGTGAACTTGCTCATGGGCACTCTTGGCGTTGGCGTGAAGGTTATCATGCACCATGAACCCAGTCCTACGGAAATTCTGCAACTGGTTCAGAATGAGAAGGTTACTTACCTGGTCTACCCCCCCACCGTCTTTACTAATATCCTGAAGCTCCCCATACCGAATATCGAAGAGTTCATGAGAAAAACTTTCGCTTCAGTGAAGAGGATTATCCTCTTCGGCGCACCCATCCCCGGACCATCCATGAAGAGATTGGTTGAGATACTACCCAATGTTTACTGGATGAATTACTACGGGCAATCAGAATTGACACCCTTGGGAACATTGCTGCAATACCCTGACGTGCTCCGGAAGGTTAAGGAGTCTGAGGAAAGATTCGGAGGAGCAGAGCCAATCGGACAGCCTCATAACATGGTGGAGATGAAAATAATGGATGAAAACGACAATGATGTTCCGCCAGGAACCATCGGGGAAATGGTTGCTAGAAGCCCTTCGGTAATGCTGGGATATTACAAAGAAGAGGAAAAAACCAAGGAGATTTTCAGAGGAGGCTGGCTCCATACCGGTGACCTTGCCATAATGGATGAGGAACACCACTTCTATTTCGTCGATAGAAAGAAGGACATCGTCAAGAGTGGAGCGGAAAGTGTTTCCACCGTTGAGGTGGAATCAGTCATATCTAACCATCCCAAAGTTGCCGATGTCGCTATATTGGGCCTTCCCCATCCGAGGTGGGTGGAGGCAGTTACCGCGTTTGTGGTCGCTAAACCCAACGAGAGCATCACTGAGGAAGAAATCATTCAGTTCTGCAAGGAGAACCTCGCCGGGTATAAAGTGCCCAAGAAGGTCATTGCGCTGAATGAAATCCCAAAAAACCCTTCAGGGAAGGCCTTAAAGAAAGATTTAAGGAATCAATTTCAGGACATTTATCAATGAAAAGATAAGTATTGCAGCCAATCTTATAGATAGTGCTCTGTCATCATCTTTTCCAAGATTGTTAATCCTCTTTTGTTTAGCTCCTGGAAGAATTCTCGTGGCTCAATGCAGCCCTCCGGTGCGAACACACCTTTCTCTGCCATACCACCCCTGGCGAGCATTTGAGCCCCGACGGACAATGCTATACCCGCTTCCCAATCATTGCCTATCCTGTCATAGGTGTAACTTGTCGCCCTACCTTCCTTCTTGCCCTTCACGATTACCCTTGACACCTTAGTGAGCTGTCCATCACCAATCATGTCCTTACCCCTCCTGTGAAGCAGTGATTCCAGCAAAGAAACGGTGAACTCCCTGGGCACCACCGGGGTTCCTTTCACTTCTATAGGTTCAGCACCTCCCAACCCGTAGGAGAGCAACCTTATGAATTCCTGTCCTATCCATACTGGAACGATGCCACCTTTACACGAGACATCCTTGACTGAAATATATCTGGGAACGGTTATCGGCTCAGGATGTCCCGAATGGAATACCTCGACTCTGCCCACAGGTTCAGGAAAATCAATTACCTCTTTATCCGAACCAGCAGGCACATCAACCCACTGCCCTTGGTGATAGGAAGGCACATCACCTGAAAATGCGCCAATAGCATGCAGGACGCCAGCGCCTCCTGTTCGAGAAATAGCAGGATGAACCCAGATGAACTCAATTTCCTCAACTTCGTCCAGCTTCTGTGCCCCATGTTTAGCACATAAATTTCCCACCCCCGGGTTGTTACCCATACCGATTATTGCAGTTATGCCAGCTTGCTTAGCCTCGTTATGTAAATCAAGCTCCTCAATCGTTGGCTGAGGATCATCGCAAATATCGACAAAGTTCACTTGAGCTTCTATTGCCGCTTTGAGAACCTTAACCCCATATTCGCTGAACGGACCAATAGCGCTGGCTACAACGCTGGCATCCTGCATTACCTCTATTAAAGAAGCATGGTCGTTGGCATCCACAAATGCCGCTGAAATTTGCACCTCCTGACCTTGATAGCCTTTTACCAAGGATTCTACTTTGGCCCTATCATAATCGGCGATAACGATTTGCTTAACACCGCTGTCGACCAAGTCCTTCAGCGCAATTTCTCCCATCCCCCCTCCACCAAGCAAGACAACTTTCATCTGGAACCTCCTTTCACAAACAAATTTTCATTCAAAAAGGGAACTAAAGCAGCAATCAAGCCATCAGTATAAATTCTCTCCCTATCTATGACACCTTTAGTGAAATACCCTGCCGCCCCCTGTTTCCGCTTGCTGTCCTGTTCACCAACCAAGTTATCAATTACCTCACCAAGTTCAACACCATTCAGGAGGCGATTAGCGATATTTTCAGGAAGTTCAAAAAGCGGAGAGGTACCATACTCTGCCCTTCCTTTATCATCGATTATGCACATTGCGCTAAGCGCAAACCATCGTGAAAATAACTCCAATATTCCACCTTCAATGCCTACAAAGTATTTGCCACCAAGTTTCCCTTTGTCGTTAACCTTTTTTGCCCCTAATGCCCTATTTCTGGCACCTTCAAGAGTTCTTTCACCTATGGGTTGTGGGGACACCTTACTGTCAATCTCAATGCCAATTATCTCCACATCGCTAAAATAATTACAAAACGCTTCCTTTGCTGCCTCTATTTTCACTGGATTTTGCGAGCCAACCACTACTTTCACCACTCCAATTCCTCCCTGACTTCACCATTGGGAAGCATGTAATCGGGATGAGGCTCTCCTTTCTCCTCCATCTGATACCTGATACAGCTCTCCCAATTTCCCATACAGTAATTCTCTACCCATTTCTCATCCAATTTCCCCTGCTCGTAGTAAAATTTCAAGGGACAAACAGAATACCACTTACAGACCCTGTGGTTCACCTCCTCGCTGCACCAATTATGTCAACTAAACTTGTGATTCCGTTTTCCCTCATAAAGCGCTCTATCCCCTGTAATACATCAAGACTAGCACGAGGATTGGTGAGATTAGCTGTACCGACCTGGACTGCACTGGCGCCAGCCATGATAAACTCCAGGGCATCCTCGCCGGAAGCAATGCCACCACAACCTATCACCGGAATGCCGACTACTTTGGCTACTTCATACACCATGTAAAGGGCTATCGTCTTGATGGCAGGACCAGAAAGTCCACCGGTGATATTTCCCAAGCATGGCTTCCTTTCATTTATATCTATTGCCATTGCCTTTATAGTGTTGATCAAGCACACTGCATCAGCCTTGACTTCCTCCACTGCCACAGCAATTTCCTTAATATCAGTCACATTTGGAGTTAATTTCACGATGAGAGGCAAAGTGGTCACAGCCTTAACTGCTGAGGTTACTTGAGCTGCCGCTTCAGGAGTCAATCCAAATTCCATTCCTCCTCCTGAGACATTAGGACAGCTAATATTCAACTCAATGGCGCTTACCCCCACCACACCTTCTAACTTAGCAGCGAGTTGAACATATTCATCAATTGTTTCCCCGGCAATATTAACGATGACTGGCACTTGCCAGCCTGCCCACATTGGCGCCTTGTCCTTGATTAAGGCATCAACACCAATGTTCTCCAACCCAACGGAATTGAGCAAGCCGTATTTCATTTCCATCAATCGTGGCTGAGGATTACCACTCCCTGGCTCGAGAGTGATTCCCTTGCATACAATGGCCCCCAGTTTCTGTATATCAACGAGCTCACTATATTCCATGCCATAACCGAAAGTGCCTGAAGCAGTCATCACCGGATTAGCCAATGTTAATCCCTCAGGATGATGTGGCGCTAGCTGAACGCTGGTGTTTAACAAACCACCCTCCATTTCTTAACCCTTCACCATTATATCAAGGTAGTCTATAATAAACCCATATCAGTCAATTATGGTAGGTTAAAATGGTGGGGAAAAACCAGTATACTATCCGCCTTGCAGAGGATAGAGACATCCGTCAAGTAGCTGTGATAGACAAAGAAGCTTTCTCTGAGGAGCAACTATTTCGCTCCTATGCTTCATATCATCGGGAGATTCACAATCCATTAGCCCGCTATATCGTGGCATGCACAGGAGAAGAGCATGAACTGAATACAAACAAGCAAATCATGCCCGAACTTCCATGGTATAAGCGAATTCTTAGCCGTAATTATCACAATGTACAATACAGGACTAATGAGCAGTATGTCGTTGGTTTTGCCGGCTTATGGATTATGCCTGATGAAGGACACATCACCGCCCTTGGAGTAAGGAGCAATTGTCGCCGGAGTGGACTAGGAGAGAGCTTACTTATCTCACTTATTGACCTTGCCACCCAACTGAGCATTAGAACAATTACCTTGGAAGTACGCGCTTCCAACGAAGCAGCTCAGTCACTCTACCGAAAATACAGATTCCGAAAAGTAGGGAGGCGCCCCCAGTACTACTCAAATAACAAAGAGGATGCTGTGCTTATGAGCACAAATACTATAACCGCTGCCTCCTTTCGGGCACATTTTCAGGAACTAAAGGAAGCTCACCAGCAGAGGTGGGGGCAGCATGTCACTGCCACTGAACCACAATAGTCAACTATATTTGCTCAAGATAGACTTAAAGGAATCGAGCACAAAACTCAACTGTTCTCTGCTAGCAGCAAAGGTAGAGAGCTTGAAAGCTCTGGTCAAGCCTGGCTGCGGACCCCAAATTCCTCTATCTTTAAGCTCTTTATAAAGAAAATATCCTCGTTCCCGAACATGCTTGGATATCTCGTAAAGCATCGCTGTTTCAAAATACAATAAGTCATGCCTGTGTGGCTTTTCCCCAAGCTGCTTGAATCCCAATTTCTCAACCTCACTGGAAAACCACTGTGCCTTTAATACCTGCCCATCCCAATCATGAACCCTTTCCACCACATAAGGAAACGATGCCATAAGCGTTACCAAAGGAACTCCTCTTACTGTACAACCGAGAAACTCAAGCTCCTTATTGCTATATGCTTCCGATTTCCTCAA
>Ga0315549_1000912_pt1 | contig 33255 bp, 33 predicted proteins | sample SalMarSW160200MG_FD_203101 | JGI IMG/M metagenome (GOLD analysis project Ga0315549, IMG submission 203101) | Salt marsh sediment microbial communities from the Plum Island Ecosystem LTER, Massachusetts, United States - Salt Marsh Sediment SW1601-200 ... | reverse complement strand
GAAGATAACGCCAATTCCCAGACTGGAGGCGAAGACCACTGAGGCAAAGCCATCTAAAAGGGATTTGGCATAAAGCACGCTGGCATCTCCGCTGACCCCATCCTGAATCGAACCCACGATGGTCATGGGACCGATACAGAAGACCAGACTGGAGGTGACAAATCCCAAAACGAAGTTACTTGATTTCGATTTTACCTTTCGTTTAATAAACTCTCCCAGACTCTCCAACCCCTCCTCCAATTTAATGAACTCGCCAATGATTCCTCCCACAGCCAAACTCCCGATGACCAGGAGGATATTGTCTGTTTTGAATGCCATCTTAAAGCCAATCAAAAGGGTCGAAAGGCCCAGGGCATGCATCACCACGGTGTTGATCTTTTCGGAGAATCGTGCTCCGATCAGAAGACCAACCGAACTTCCCACTATAACGGTGGCAGTATTAACCAAAGTTCCCTTCACGATAGAAATTTCTCCAAGTATATGGTAGAAAAGTAGACGGTAACTTACTGGTTCAAAAGTTCAAACGTTTAAGGGATCAAGGGTTTAATTGCATCACTCTTGGCTAGAATTTCTTTCCACTCCTCTGCCCAAGACTTCCTTGGCTTGGGTTTAAATTTTGAACCTCTCATCTTGGACATTCTCAGGTAACTGATGAAATTCCCGATTATTCCGGATGCTTTTCTGGCTAAATTACGGGTTTCCTCAAATTCATCTTTATCAATGTAACCTTGATCAAAAGCCACAGTAAGCTGGCATCTCACTTCTCCACACGAAGCTTTGGCAATATATAGAAATTGAATTAACTCTGTATTTGATCCCCTCTCGAAACCTTCTGAGATGTTTGACATAACTGATATTGCTGCTCGTCTTATTTGATCAACCAACGCCCTATCCTTACGGAATTTTTCCTTCTTTGTAATGGCGTAAACCTTATTTACCAACTCTCTTGCTTTCTTCCAAGCCACTAAATCTTCAAAACTTTCCACCTTCATAGTTCATTGAACCTTTGAACTTTTGAACCTTTGAACTCTCTTTTACCAGTAGTTCCTTGGATCTGTGATTTTTCCCTCAACCGCAGAAGCCGCCACCGTAGCAGGACTGCACAAATAGACTTCCGCCCCCTTTCCCAACTTCCCCAAAAAGTTTCTGTTGGAGGTGGACAAGAGCACGTCTCCTTTTCCCAAAACTCCATGATGTCCAGCGGTGCACAGGCTACATCCAGGATTGGCCACCATGGCTCCCACGCCCATGAAAATCTGATAAAGTCCTGCCTTAAGCATGTCCATAGCTACCTCTCTGGTTGCAGGAACGATGATCAACCTCACCTCTGGGTGAATCTTTCCGGCTTTTTTTAAAATCTTTGCCGCCGCCTTGAAATCCTCCAACCTTCCGTTGGTGCAAGAGCCGATAAACCCTTCGTTGAAAGGCGTTCCTTCAACCTCCTCCACCGGCTTGACGTTATCCGGGGTGTGAGGGCAGGCGATCTGGGGAACCAATTTGTCCACGTCGATCTCCATTTCATCTGCAAACTGTGCATCTTCATCTGAGGTAACGATCTCAAGCTCATCTCCGCATCTTTGCCTTAAGAATTCCAGTGGTTCACCGTTCGGCTGGATGAACCCGATCTTGGCATTGACCTCGGTCATCATGCTTCCCAGAGTAAGCCGTCCAGCTAAGGAGAGATTGTCAACAGGCTCACCACAAAGCTCCAGAGACTTGTAATTGGGCTTGTCGGTTCCTATCTCTTTTACAAATTTCAAGGTCAAATCCTTTGCCGAAACCGGTTCCTTGTATTTCCCTTTGAAAATTACCTTAATGGTCTCAGGGACCCTGAACCACAGTTTTCCTGAATACCAGGCGGCCACGATGTCCGTGTTTCCAACTCCTGAGGCGAGTGATCCCACTGATCCTAAAAGATTCATGTGGCTATCTGTTCCGATAACCACCGACCCGGGCTTGATCATTCCTCTTTCCAAAAGCACATGCTGTCCGATTCCCCAGTTGACGTCAAATAGATTTTTTATCCCCTGTCTTTTAGCAAACTCCCGACACAGGACTTGATTCTGAGCCACCTTCATATCTTTGGCTGGAGCCTGGTAGTCGAAAGTAATGGCGATTTTGTCCGGACTTTTCACCTTGCCTTTGTTGGTGAACTTATCAAACTCCAACACCGCATTAGGACCTCCAAAATCCCTGATCACCACCAGATCCACCTCCGCCCACACCCGATCGTTGGCAGAAACATCCTTTCCCGACGCCTTAGATAAAATCTTTTCAATAATTGTTTTCCCTTCCATGAAAATCTCCATTCATCTGTTTAATCTGTTGGGGAAATATCGCTAAAACTCTATTTTTTTCCAAACTTCACCTTTTTCAAAATCCCAGGAGTGAAATGTGGCGGAAGGCTTTCCCAGACGGGTCTCCGCAGCCTTCTATTATAGAAACCTGAAGGGTTCCGCTACTTTCAAAACTTGTATTCTTGTGCAAACTTTATCCTCTTCGATATAGAGGGATGATCATAGAGCAAAAACTCAATTATGGGGTTGGGATTCGGATCAGCTAAGTTGATATATACTAAAAAGACAAATATCTTGGCGTTTTTATTCCCCTTTTCCTAAATATCTGGCCCAAGACATCTTTAAATTTCTATTTGCAATTTTGAACTTTTATCTTTGACTTTTTAATTTTTCTAAAATTTCCTTCGCCACTTTTTCCCCGGACAGAAGCATTCCTCCGAAAATCGGGCCCATGCGGTGAGAGCCAAAGACCGCATTAGCCGCCATCCCCACCACGTAAACATTGGGAAAGGCCTCTTTTGAATTCTCCACCACCTCTTTTTCCCCCATGTCCGCCCACATGGACCTCTCTCCCACTATATCTCCGGTGGAGGTGAAAAGCTTCGGGCCGATCTTTTTGACAATTATCTTGACCAGTTCGGCCGGATGTCCGGTTGCCTCCACCAGATATTTTGCTCGGATGGTCAATGGATCCACAGGCAGGTTTGCTAACTGAACTGCCGACCAGTTCAATACCAATCCACAAATTTCTTCATCTTCCAACATCATATCTTCCACGCTGATCAAATTAAAGACCTTTGCTCCTGCCTTCACTGCCTTTGAACATAAGGTGGAGACACATTCGACCGCATCGACGGTATAGTATCCTTTTTGGTAGGCTTTGTAATTAACTCCAAGCTCATCCAAAATCCCTTTTCCTTCTTCTCCCACCACCAATTCGTTGAACATCATCCCTCCACCCCACATACCTCCACCAATGGAAAGTTTTCTTTCATACACAGCCACCTTCACTTCTTCTTTTGCCAAATAATAAGCGGCGCAAAGTCCGGCCGGACCTGCCCCAGCAATGGCAACGTCTACCTCCGAATATTCCAGAAATTTCTTGTAAAAGCTTTCTACGATGGCTTTGGTGATGACCACATCATCCAGTTTCATATCGACACCTCCTCCATTATCATTTCAATCCTAAAACCGCCCGGTATCCCACAATGTCTAAAAAACCATGTCCGCTCACGTTGAAGGCGATCACTTTTTCTTCGCCAGCTTCTTTACACTTAATCGCCTCATCTATGGCACAGGCAATGCTGTATGCAGATTCAGGAGCAGGCAGATAGCCTTCACTTTGAATAAATAACTTGGCTTTTTCAAAGACATATTTTTCATCCTGGGGATAGGCAATGGTGTCAATATATCCTTTATCCCTCAACAAACTTATAATGGGGGAACATCCATGGTATCTCAATCCATCTCCTCTGATAGGACCCATTTCTACCCGGTGTCCTAACGTATACATCTTCAATAAGGGAGTTAGCTCTGCATAATCGGCGAAGTCAAATCTATACTCTCCCTGAAGGTTGGGAGCAACTTTGCTCTGAGCCGCGATGAATTTGATCTTTTTCCCCTCTTTTAACACGTCGTGCACAAAAGGTATGGCAAATCCTCCAAAATTGCTCCCTCCTCCTATACAGGATATAACTAAATCCGGGTAGTCATCAAATTTTTCAAACTGTTTTTTGGTCTCCAGTCCGATTATGGTCTGATGCATCAACACGTGATTTAAGACTGACCCCAAACAATAGACGGCTTCAGGATCCTTTTGGGCATCCTCCAATCCCTCGGAGATGGCAATTCCCAGAGAACCCGGATGATTTGGATCTTTCTTATGTAAGGTTTTTCCGAATTCGGTCTTATCGCTGGGCGATGCATATACCTTCGCTCCGAACAACTCCATCAGGTTTCTTCGATCATGTTTCCAACTGTAGACCGCCCTAACCCAAAAGACGGTGCACTCCAAACCGGCCAGAGCCGCACCATAGGAAAGGGCTGTGCCCCATTGCCCTGCTCCGGTCTCAGTGGTGAGTCTTTTGTAGCCCTCCTTCTTGGCATAATACGACTGAGCTAAGGCAGTATTAACCTTGTGACTGCCAGTGGGGCTGTGAAATTCTGCTTTGTAATAAAGGCGTGCGGGGGTATCCAATTTCTTTTCCAGATTCAAGGCTCTGAACAGAGGTCTGGGTCTGCCAGCTTGATGATACATCTGTTGAAGCTCTTCAGGAATGTCGATCCATCTTTCCGAGGAGAATTCCTGTTTTAAGCATTCACCAATCATTAACTCCGGCAACTTTTTGATCCTTGATTCTCCGGTTTCAGGATCTTGGGGCGGAGGGAGCGGCTCCGGCAGATCAGGAAGTATGTTGTACCATTGGGTGGGCATCTCTTTTACGTCTAAGTTCACTTGTCTTTGTTTGGTGGGCATTCTTCATCTCCTTTAGGTTAAATTTGAATTTCTTTGATTCTTGAATGAACTAAGAATTCAAAGCGAAAAACTGAAAATTGAAGATAATGACTATCCTTCGATCTCGAAAAAAAGACGGCTGATTCCTTATGGCATTGCCTCTCAATTTTGAATTTTTCTCTTTTAATTTTACATTTTCCCGCCCAGGCTTTCAAAGTTTATAAAGTCTGCATAGTGGATAATCATCGCCTCGGTGGAGCGGTATCCCCCATCCCCCTCACGGGCATGGGTGGCGATCATATGAATAACCTCTTCTGGCAATCCATGTTTGTATGCTAAAGCGGAGCCGGAAAATGGATGCCTCAAAAGCTTGCCGGCTTTGCTTTTGACCACCTTTCCCTGGTCCACGGCATACTCCAAGAGCTTCCCCACATCGTGGAGTATCGCCCCAGCGATCAAAAGATCCAAGTTGATTTCGACGTTTTTCTTGTAGAATTCTAACAACACACCGGCGACCTTTAAGGCGGTTTGAGTAATTGCTCTGGTGTGGGTAACCAGATTGATTTTGCATTCAGGTATCAGCAGGGTGAAGGGAACAATGTTTAACTTTTCAACACTCCAGCCACCCTTTTCTATCGCCTCCTCCCAGGTGGATACCACTTGATCTCTCAGGTTTTCATCCTTTATCTGTTCAATCTCCGGGAAAAGCTTTTTAATTTCTGCTCTCATACCAATCCTTTTATCGAAGTTCCCCCGCCTTTGGCGGGGTGATGTGAAGGCAAATATTATAGATTTTTTCAAAAATAGCAACAAAAATCTTTTGTGTTAACATGGGAGAAGACTGCATTCAGGAAAGAATGTAGCATCCGAGTTCATCCTGACTTCGTCCCCCATTTCGTCCTGCCCTTCGGTCCTGATCCCGCCTTTGGCGGGAGAGCTACCTCACACCTCTGTTTGTTGGGCAATCCGAATGGACAGTCCAACCTACCACTCCGGGGCGCACATATAAAAGCCCCAGCTCTCAGTGAACTGGGGCTTTTCTTTTTTCAAAGACGTATTCCAGTTGTGCTTATTCAAAAAAACGTTTCAGCTTGCCTGAGTAGGTGACGATAGAAAAAGGGAGGTTTCCTTTAGTAACAGGGGGAGGAATATGTCTGTTGAGATAATTAAGTTATTGCGCAAAACGCCAATCTTTTCAACACTCGAATCTTCCAGCTTAAAGAAAATCTCTGGTTTTTTTAAAGAGAAGAGCTATTCTTCGGGGGAAACACTTTTTAAAGAGGGAACCCTGGGGGATACTCTATACATTATCAAGCAGGGGGCGATAAAGATCTTCCAAGCAGACAAGGAGGGAGAGGAGGAAATCAGTCGAACTTTAAGGAGAGAAGGGGATATTTTTGGAGAATCGGGTTTTCTTGACGAGTCGCCTCGTTCTGTAACGGCTCAAGCGACCAGGACAACCAAGGTCCTGCAACTGTCCAGGTCAGATTTTCTCACCATCTTCAATGATTATCCTCAAGTCGCCTATCAGATCGTCAAAGTTTTAAGCTCGCGTCTGAAGCAATCTGACCTGCGGGTGATTGAGGAATTGAAGGAGAAAAACGAACAGCTTCAGCAAGCATACCGTGCCTTGCAGGAGACGGTTAAGATGGTAAAAAGCCAGGAATGGTCGGACGAATCTTCAGGATCAATAGGAGAAAGGGAAAGCTTTTCCAATCGGTTGCTCTCTTCTGTTCCTTATCCGGTGGTGTGCACACGGGAAGATGATGTCATCTTCTTTTTCAATAAAGCGGCGGAAAAGGAATTTGGCTACAAAAGCGAAGAGATAAAGGGGAAACCTGTCAAGATACTATGGAATGAAGCTTCCTGGACTCGGCTTTCTCCAGCCATTCAAGAAAAATTGAGAAATAGAAGTATGTGGAGGGGTGAGATTATAGCGAAGAAAAAGAATGGAGAACATTTCCTATCTTTCACCGCCATCGCTGAAATTCTTGACACCCAGAGAAAAAATGACGGCAAGCTTTATATAAGCCAGAATGTGACCCAAAAAAGAAGACAAGAGCAAGAAGAGAGAGAACAGGAGGAGTTAGCCTCAAGGCGACAAATAATAGAGGAGATAGCTAATGCCATGGGAAGGGAAGTCAAAATGCTGTCTGACGCCTTTGAGACTTTGCCGTTTGAACTGGACGAAATTAATTTGAGCAAATCACTGAAGACAATGAGCATCATGAAAAATGCCCTGGATAGTATAAGAGGTTTTATCTCAGACTTAACTGCATCACCTCTGTCGGAGATTAAAAAAGAGCCACTCGATCTGGTGAGTTTTTTTGAGGGAGAATTGCTTTTGCAAAAATCGCACGAGAAATTCCGTGATATCATCTTTGCCACCCATTTTGAAGAAGATACCCCAAAAGTGAAAGCAAACAAACGGCAAATGCAGCAGTTTCTCTATGCCATTTTAGACAACGCCGCCTCCGCCTTGTGGGATGTCTCGGATCGCACCAGGACCATCACCATAGAGATGGGTAGGGTGAACCAAAAGCAGGAGGTGCAGATTCAGATCTCGGATAACGGGATCGGTATGAGCGCGGCTGACCTTTCAAAAGTCTTTAAAAAACGTTTCGCCGCCAAAAGAAGTAAATTGGGTTTAGGGTTATTATCGGTGGCTCAAATAGTTAAGAACCATGGTGGCAGCATCGAAGTTTACAGTGATGAGGGAACCTACACTCTGTTTGTGATCAAGCTTCCTGCATATGATGAAAGAAAGGCTTTTCTCCCTCAGGCGGAACCAGCTTTTAAACGCCAAAGTTAAAAGGCGACAAGTTGGTCTCGCTAAAGGCGGGACATTCCAATTCCCTCTCGAAGTAGTTTTTCACCAAACCTCACCTAATTTTAACCCTCAAAGAAACGAGCATATCGATGAAGACGATAGCGGCTCCGAAAAGGAAGGTGCTTTCAAAACCCAGAAGCTCCCAGATCACGCCACCTAAAACCGGCAGAATCACTGCGGAAATATGGTTTGCCGTTACGCTGAAGGATATGCAACTGGTCAGATCCGACTTATCCGAGATCTTTCTCACATAGGAATGGAGTGCAATAGAGGACCCGAAGAGAATATTATCCACAACGAAGAGAACAGCCAGAAAGGGAAACCAACTGATATAAGCGTAACCGGAAAAGATGAATATGAGCAAAAACGAGCTTCCTGCCAGCACCATCCTTTCTCCCCATTTCTCCACAAGACTTCCCATCAAGCTGTTGGTATAGATGGTGACCATATGGGAGACGAAGAACAAAACTGCGGCAGTGGAGATGCTGATATGATAGTTTGCCACTAAAAGGAAAATGGCAAAGGTGGTGAAGATGTGACGGCGACAGCCTCTCAGAAAACTTAAAAGATAGTAAAGGGAGTATTTTCTTTTTAAGCCAACCTTTCTTTCTTCTCCTTCTCTCCGGTTGGACTTTAGTGTGAAGGTAAAATAAATTCCTACTAAAGAGACGACGGCTCCGAAAAAGGTTAACACCTCCCGGTAGCTAAAAAACAGAGTGGCCACCAGAACACAAAGGGTGGCGATCACTCCCGCGACAGATTCGGTGCTTTTTATCTTCCCCTGGGCTTTTCCCGATTCTTTGGTCTTGATAAAGTGAAGTAGGAGCGCATTGTTGGATGAAAGAAAGTTGTGAAATCCCAAGCTCATCACCAACGTGCCCACCCCCAGTATAAAAATGGAGTCAGCATATCCCACCAGTATCAGCCCCAAGCCAGAAAGTACAATGCTCAAGGTGGCGATTTTAACCTCAGCTACATAAAAAGCCATCGCCCCCACCATGAAACCCAGAAGTCCCGGAATTTCCCGAACCGACTGAATGATTCCTATTTGCGCTGGGGTGATATCTAAAACCTCTTTGGCGAAGTTGTTGAATATCACCCTCCACACGGTAAAGCCGAAGTAGAGGAAAAAGGTGTTTAAAGCTATAGTTAAAAGATTGACTTCTTTTTTCTGGAAGAGGTTCATGTCTCAATGGAATATGATTGAATCTTTTTTCATTCTCTGCTTAAATATAATGTTCTTTTCTCAAATGTGAATTTAATTCTTTGGGTTAAAGCCTGCCAGGTTGGTGAACTTGGAGATGAAATTCGGAATGCGTTCTGATTTTGTAGGGGCAATTTCCGCCAGAGGCACCACGCCTGCTGGCGGGCAGGGATCTGCCTCTGGCAGGCATGGATTGCCCCTACGATTTTCCCCGCTAGTTCATCTATGTGGAAGTCATGTAGGTCAACCCCGCCTATGGCGGGGTTGACAAATAAGGATTTGTCAAGCTGACCTCTTGTTTCTGGAAAAGCTTCATGCCACATTAAGCGGTTGGTTCGGGGTGCCCATACCCCAAACTATACATGTTGCGGGGTAAGGGTACCCCGCAACAACAGCATGCGAATCTAATTTTTCATTCTGTGCTTAAATATAAGGTAGCGTATCGAAATTCTGTTGCTAATTTTGGTTTTGGGTTGCTTTAAGTTCTTGTTATATAACTTCTTTAGCTTTATAATGGACTGATTTGGGTTGTGGCACAAACTAAAGAGGTCAAAAATGGTAAAAAAAACAGTGCATAAAGTGTGGTTCAAAGAGAACCAAAAAGTTCGGGAAATATCAAAGAACCATTATAAACCAAAAAGGTAAAAGAAAAGTTGTTGTCCAAAGATGGTGGTGTAAGGATTGCCGGTCCTCTTTTATACTTCGGAGCAGAAGCTTTAAATACGAGAGATCCGTTGCTAATAAAGCGGCTCAACTTTATTTTGATGCCGAAGCCTCTTACAGGGCTGTGAGTCGTCAACTGAGGATAAGAACCAACACCATCTTTGAGCTTATAAATGAACTTGGCCAAAACTGTAAATCCTTTGTTGAGGTTGCCGAAGAGTTAAAACCTTGTTGGTCTGGTTACCTTTTAGCTGATGCTAAAACCATCCCCGCAAAGCGGGGGAAAAGTTCTATTTGCTTTTGACTGCCGATGTCCTAACTCAGGATATACCCATGGCTACATTCTCTTTCAGCGAAGATTATCCAAGCTATTATAGGCTTTTAAAGACCGTCAGAGACGAGATAAGGTTTCCTCTTAAAGGAATCACCACCGATGGTGATCCAGGTCTTTTAAAAGCAATCAAAGAAGTTTTCCCCGATGCTCCTTCTCAGCTATGCACAAAGCACTTAGATAGCTACCACAGATATTACTTCAATTACCTGTATCAAGGCAATCGGGAGGGGATAGACCTGTTTTTGAAATTGACCAGCCAACTCCTCTTTGCCTCTGATGCGAAGCATTCATACGAATCTCTGGCGTTTAGACCACCTCCTTCAGGTTTATTTTGATTGTAGACCGTATTTGTCCCGCCTTGGCGGGATCGGCTTAGCCAAAGAGTTAGAAAACTTTAAATCCAAATTCAAAAACCTCTGGGTTCATTTTTATCATCCGGGAATGCCCAGCACCACCAACGTCCTTGAAGGTATCATCCGCCAGCTTTCCCGAAAAATAGATGACACAGATGGCTTCAACTCTCCAACCACTGCCTGGAATTCTCTTAAGCTTTTAATCATGAATTACAGATTTAAAAAATTCTCTTGCAGCCATAATGGCAACAATCGAAAAAGCCCTTTAGAGTTAGCTAAAGTAAAAACCAATAAAATAAACTGGATCCGATTTTCTCAAAAAACAACATAAAAACGTTACGCTACCAAACATTATTATTGATATATGACAAAAAAATCAATTGATAATAATCGACTCCAAGGTTGGGTTGTAAAGGTTTTTAAGTTGCCAAAAGGGACAGGGGTAACTGCCAGTGAGCGCGAATGTAACGGGGAACAACACTCTTCAATAGTTACTGATGTAACTGTTCATCTTGACAAAGATCACACGCAACACGTGAATAAAAATACATTTTCACAATCCGGGCAGATCCCTCGAAATAAAATTTTTCTTGCTATTTTTTGATAACACGTATAATTTAGATGATAGAAAAATGGACTCTTGAGAATGGGATTTGAGATAAATGATATTGAGATCGCTTGCCATGATTTACGAGAAAAGAAGTAGAACGCCTAAGTTCTTGAACCAAAAAGCCATGCCGGAGTGGCGGAATAGGTAGACGCCTGGGACTTAAAATCCCATGGTCATTTTTGACCGTGCCGGTTCGATTCCGGCCTCCGGCATTGATAATTCCAGAACAAAGGCTCGATGTTACCGAGCTTCAGGTGTGGCCTGAGGTTGCCCTCAATAGCTTTTTAGGCTTCAGGTCAACTTTCGATTGCTTCCCCAAGGCACGACTCGTTTCTAAACGATTCTTGCTTCAGATCGTTCGCCTATGTTGCTTCACTTACCGCATTTAGGAGAGATTTTAGCCCTATTGTGTGCTATCATCTGGTCTACAGCGGTTATTCTCTTCAGAAAAAGCGGAGAGACGGTTCCTCCTCTGGGCTTAAATCTTTTCAAGAACATCTTAGCTTTGGCTCTTTTTGTGCCCACCTCTTTGGTGTTGGGAGTTGCATTGTTGCCGAGTGCCTCGATGAACGATTATCTCCTGCTTTTGGCAAGCGGTATTTTAGGAATAGCGGTATCAGACACTCTCTTCTTCAAATGTCTTAATCTTCTGGGGGCGGAATTGACAGCCATTGTGGATTGCCTTTACAGTCCCTTCATAATCGGGCTTTCTGTTCTTTTTTTGTATGAAAGAATGACCGGCCCTCAGATATTTGGAGTCTTTTTAATTGTCTCCGCTGTTTTGGGAATCTCCGGAATTGGAGACAGGAAGAATATCTCCCGTCAGGATTTGATCTTAGGAGTTCTGTTTGGTGTTTTGGCTATGGCTACAATGGCCGTTGGTATAGTGATGATCAAACCGTTGCTCAATCGTTCCCCCTTACTATGGGTGGTCGAGGTCCGCCTTTTTGCTGGATGTGTCGGGTTAGGTTTATATCTTTTATTTCATCCCCGCGGAAAGAAGATCATCTCTTCGGTGCTGGCCATGCGGAACTGGCAGTACATGCTGCCCGGATCCTTCCTGGGTGCCTATCTTTCTATGATCGTCTGGATGGGAGGAATGAAATACACCCAGGCTTCAATCGCTTCGGCTTTGAACCAGACCAGCAACGTTTTCGTCTTTATTTTAGCCGTGGTTTTTCTAAAAGAGCCGATCAATTTCATCCGAGTCATCGCCATTATCTTGGCTTTTTCAGGTGCTGCCATTGTCTCTTTTGGGTGAGGTGAAGTGAGGAAAGATGTAAAACAGAGATAGCTGTTATGAAGATCGACAAGATACTGGTTGTTATGGAAGAGACCGCAGAATTGTCTAATCTCTGCGCTCCATCGGGATAAGTTCTAATGCCGATGCATCAAGAGAAGAAGACAGTGGGGACGCAGGAACCACAGACGGTTTTCGGGATCGGGTAAAAGAATCCTTTGTCGTACTGGCTGTAAAACTTTTTTAGTCTCTTTGAGTATATATAAACTGTGACTATCAATCTTACGCAACCGGCTTTTACGCAAAGAATCACCAATATCGTTGTTGACTATTGGGGGCATCTAAAGCTTTTTTCCAGGAACGCCCGCCTGTTTCTGATCGGCATTTTCTTTACGGGTTTGAACTATGCTATCTTCATGTTGCTTTTGAATCTCTATTTTAAGGAGATTGGCTTCACCGAAGATCTGATCGGAGAGGTTTTGTCTTTTACTGCCTGGGGAATGACCATAATTTCGGTACCCTCAGCTCTGATAATTCCTAAAGTTTCGATCAAAAAGATTCTGATCTTTTCGGTGCTTTTCGCCGGACTCTTTTACCTTCTGCAGGCAAGCTTGGTGGAACGGACACAGCTTCTTTTAGCCAGCCTGCTTTTGGGAATGACCAGCAGTGTGGCCAGGGTAGCGGCGGCTCCTTTCCTGATGCGAAACAGCACTCCCAAGGAGAGAACCTATCTTTTCAGCCTACACTTCGGCATCTATTTAGTTGCCGCCATCATTGGCAGTTTGGGAGGTGGCTACCTCCCCGATCTGTTTTCTCATTGTGCCACATCCAGAGCCATTGCTTTCCGATACTCCCTCTATTTATCGGTTTTTCTGGGGGTTTTGTCTTTGATCCCATTTTTGCTGATAACGCCGGAGAAAAAAGAGAACGAACCATCTATAGATAAAAAAGGCTGGGATAGGAAACTTCTCACTGAAAGGGGTATTTTGCTTTTCAAGCTCTGCCTTCCCTTTTTCATCGTAGGCATGGGGGCGGGTCTGGTTATCCCCTTTTTGAACCTTTACTTTAGAAACCGATTTCTTCTTTCAGCGAGAACCATCGGGATCTTTTTCGCCCTTTTGCAGTTCTTTATGCTGGCGGGAATTTTGATCGGACCACTTTTGTCCAAAAGATTCGGAATGATCAAGACCATCGTTTCAACACAGCTTTCCTCCATTCCCTTTATGCTAATTCTGGCGTTTTCCTATAATTTGCCTCTGGCAGTAGTGGCTTTTCTCTTCCGGGGTGCGCTTATGAATATGGGTCAACCCATCTCTACAAACTTCGCCATGGAGAAGGTCAAAGAAAAAGAGCAAGCCTTAGCTAACGCTTTGTTGATGTTCTCCTGGACCAGTTCTTGGGCAATCACCGCCAACCTGGGAGGAAGACTGATAAAAGCTTATTCCTTCACCCCACCACTTCTGATCACGGTTGGATTATATGTTACCTCCAGCGTTCTTTACTACCTTTTCTTCTCATCCGAGGAGGATAAAAAAATGGGGAAAGCGGTTCTCACTTTCAGAGAGACTTAAATTAATAGCAGGTCAAGCATCTCCGATTTAAGGCTCTTTGTGGATGTTATCCCAGACGGGTCTCCGTCATCCACGAGCAAAGTTAGCTGGAGATGGATACCCCGAAAGATCCATAGGGACAGTCCCCAGCGAGCAGTAAGGTTTGCCTGAAGGCAGACACTCCAAATCACCCTTTGGTCGTTGACATTTTGCCTGCGGGTGGGGCTAAAATGTCTGCCCTGGGAAAAGCGCTCTTCCATAGAGGCGGAAATTCATCCCGCCTCATCTTCTTTGATTTTTTTTATTGACAAAACAAGTTGCTATAACGTAACTTTACATCGTTTTCAGGAGCGGAAGATATTAACCACTATCAGAAGTGCTACACTAACCGCCAGGATGGAACTAAAAGCAAAAGGCAGAACAAAGGAGGTGACCCAGGACAAGACCAGCGAGGGGACTATCACATAAAAAGTGATATCGAATACGGCTTTGGTGACCTTGAAGGCAATGAGAAAAAGAACATAAAAGAGGATCAGATCAAAGGCGAGCTGACCCCAAAAACCCAGATGGGCATAGAAAAACAGATTCGCCTCCTCGACCAACTTAATTGGCAGGGCAAAAACTTCAAGCATTGAATTTAGTATCTGGGTTATGACAGGAGACATAATTAACTCTCAATCTGTGGTTAGCTCTTCAACTGGCTCGATGGTTAAACTGGATTCGCCTACTTTTTTTAGGTCGGTCAGCCTTTGAGTCAAAAAATTCTTTGCGCTGATCCATTTTCCAGACATGGAGAGAACCTCCTCCTCGGTTACATCGCTTATCCAGGAGATGGTAAGACGGTCGATATGTTCTTCTTCCTGTGGCTGTCGTGGAGAGGATACGGCAAGGTTTTCCATATGCAAAGTAAACTTAACTTTCACTTTTACCCCCCCTATGGTGAGAGGACCCTTTTCACCAGAGTCATTTGCAAATCCTTTGCCTGAGTGAGGATTTTTTTGAAAGGCAAGAAGCAGGGTAGATAAGTTATTTAAAAAAGGCAGGTTAGCTGATGTCAACAAATTGCACAATCTAAAGGAAGATGAAGGAGGATTTTAATCAGACTAAAAGGTATGGGAGAAAGTCCATAGCATATTGTCTTTTTCCTGAAGAGAGATGTTCAAAAAAATGCCATGCTGAAAGAATACTTCAAATTAGATGAACTGAACACAAATGTGCGCACCGAGGTTCTGGCGGGACTTACTACATTTCTCACCATGTCGTATATTATCTTCGTCAATCCACTTTTCTTGAACTTTTTTGGCGATCCCACTTTAAAAGCCAAAGCCCTTCCCTTCTCTGCCTCGCTTACCGCCACCTGTTTATCTGCGGCAATCATGTGCATCATTATGGGATTGTGGACCAACTATCCCTTTGCTTTAGCTCCGGGAATGGGGCTTAATGCCATCGTCGCCTATCAGATGGTTCTAGGGATGGGGCTTTCCTGGCCCTCTGCCATGGGAGTGATTGTTCTGGAAGGGATAATAATCACCATTCTGGTTATCACCGGGTTCAGGGAGGCGGTGATGAACGCCATACCACTCTCATTGAAACAGGCTATCTCTGTAGGGATCGGTCTGTTCATCGCCTTCATCGGCTTAATTCAGGCGGGGTTTGTGCAGAAAAGTGAAACCACCCTGGTAGCTCTGGGGAGCTTCGATAACCTTCCGGTGGTGGTTGCGATCTTCGGTCTTTTGTTGACAGCGATTTTGCTTAAAGCCAAAGTGAAGGGAGCGCTTTTGATCGGCGTCCTCGGCTCAACTGTGCTGGCAATTTTCATTAACTATATCTCTGGTCTCACCGCGTTTACTGATCCCAACATAGCCAAGCTTCCCTCTTCTTTTTTGTCCATGCCGGATTTCTCCACCATCGGGCGATTTGATTTTTATGCCATCTCCAAGTTGGGAGTGGTGACCGCTACGATTTTGGTCTTCTCGGTGATGTTATCTGATTTCTTCGATACCTTGGGCACTGTGATCGGTTTGGGCAGTGAGGCAAAATTTTTAGACCAAAAGGGAAGATTGCCCCGGATAAATCGGGTTCTTCTGGTGGATTCGCTTTCCGCAGTGGCGGGAGGAGCTTCCTCTGCCAGCTCCGTCACCACCTACATCGAAAGCGCGGCTGGAATTTCTGCCGGAGGCAGGTCAGGATTGACCACCGTGGTAGTGGGCCTTTTCTTTCTTCTTGCCGTCTTCCTTTCTCCAATTGCCGGAGTGGTTCCTAAAGAGGCCACCGCTCCAGTTTTGATCATCGTGGGCTTTTTGATGCTCTCCATCGTAAAGGAGTTACCCTTTGAAAAATTCGAGGAGGCCTTCCCCGCCTTTTTGATCATGATAGTTATGCCCTTGACCTACTCCATCTCCAACGGCATCGGTTTCGGCTTTATCGCCTTCACCCTGATCAAACTTCTGAGCGGGAAAGGGAGAGAAGTTCATTGGCTGATGTATTTAGTCTCCCTTGCCTTTGCGGTCGATTTCGCCATCCCGGCACTTAAATCACTGTTTGGATTCTGATCTCAACTTCCTTAGGATCAAAATCACAAGCAAAGGAATGGCAAAACATTGGGTCTGGTTGAAAAAGCTATAATTTGGGGCGGGATATTCGTATGAATGCATATGCAAATTCCCGCCCCTATGGGGTATAATGTTTCATTAACCATAGGGCGGTGCATTTAGCTCCGCCAATGGGATTTTTCAAACCTGGTTGGGGCAAGGGTTAAACCCCTGCCCCATCATAAACAAACGTTGAGTAGATCGAAACTTCTCACCTCTGCTCATCTCCATAAGACAGAGAGCGATGAAAAACTTGATGGAAAAAGATTTACAGAAAAGAATAAAAAATCTTTCGCTTAAATTGGAAAAACTCTATGGAAGAAAAAGATGGAAGGTTCATGCCGATCCGCTTTCTGAGTTGATCGCCACCATTCTTTCCCAAAACACTTCAGATCATAACAGTCACAGAGCTTATTTCAACTTAAGATCGAAGTTCAAAACGTGGGATGATGTTAGAAATGCCAACAAAAGAAGTGTTGTCAATGCCATAAGATCAGGGGGACTGGCGGATATCAAAGCTAAAAGAATTAAAGAGATTCTTAATCAGATTCATGCGGAGAATCGTGATCTGGACTTAGGTTTTCTGAAAAGATGGAGAACGGACAGGATCAAAGCATACCTAAGAAGATTCAAGGGGGTGGGAGAAAAGACTGTTGCTTGTGTTTTGCTTTTTTCTTTGAAAAGACCGGTCATGCCGGTGGACACGCACGTCTTGAGAATCTCTAAAAGGTTAGGCTTGGTTCCACAAAAGGCGGATGCCAGAAAGGCAGAGATAATCTTGGAGGAGCTTGTTCCTAAGAATCTGATCTATCGGTTTCATCTGAATTTGATTGAGCATGGGAGAAACATCTGCAAAGCAACAAATCCCCGGTGTGAGAGTTGCGTATTGCTTGAAAATTGTGATTATGGGAGAAAAATATTGGCTGTTCGAGCGCCATCACTAAACGGATTAAGCCGCAGTTGCTCGATTTGTCGAGCCAGTTGTCAAATTTGACAAATAAAATTATTTCTTGTATTCTATTTGGATAAACTCATTATTTCCAAATGGAGGGACGAATGCCTAAAATCTGTGTTCTGAGGGAAGCTGAAAAGATCAAAAAACCCTACACTCCCTTTCCTCTGGTTAACGTAAATGGTTCACATGTGTTCTTGGGTCTCTTTGAAGGGGACTACCGGAAACACAAACACCCCTATGATGAGTTTTTCTATGTGATCTCCGGAGGGATCGAAATCGAACTGGACAAGGAGGCTGTGACTCTGAAGGCGGGAGAAGGCCTTTTGGTCCCCAAGAAAAAGTGGCACAAAACCAAAGCCAAAAAGAAAGCCATCGTGATGCTTTTCGAGAAGCAGGGTTTGAAAAGCGAATTTGCCCAAAAGTGAAGAGTTCCAAGCTCAAAAGCCTCGGTCATCTTTGCAGGAGGGCAGACTATGGATAACGTCAATCGAATACGGGTGGGATTCTTTGCGCCCAGTTTTGTGCTGAAAGATTCAGAGAGTAAAAAACTTGGGCTTTTGGATTTTCGGGGACACAAGAACCTCCTCCTTTTCTTTTGTCATGGTAAGAGAAGCCAATTTTGTTTGGATTGGTTGGATGAGTTGAATCGCTTTTATGACCATATCCAACTGAAAGAGACGGAGATATTGTCATTCACCCAGGATGAAAGATGGATCTCTCATCGGATAAAAGAGGAGAAGAAAATCAGGTTCCCCATTTTGAAAATTGAAAGTGACCTCAGATTTGATCCCCCGGCTCCACCAGTAACCCAGCAATATGGGGTACAGGCAAGTGAGTCAGAAGAGGGAAATCTTTACCCCGCCATCTTTCTGGTGGACAAAATGGGAATTATTCGCTACAGAAAGGTCTACATTCAACCCAGCGAAAAACCGAATCTAAAAGAACTGCTCTGTGAAATGGATAGATTAAGTTGAACCAGCCAATAGAGCCTCGTAAGTCAGACAAATGAGTTGTAGCGGTTCGATTTATCGAACCCCACAAGAGGCGATGTCGCATGAATGCGACCACTACAGCTCGTAGATCAGGCGCCCTGCCACTTGATAAATAATAGTGTCAGGAGCACAGGGACCCTGACATACCGGATGGACTTGCTGGACATGCTGGACATGCTGGACTTGCGGATGGCCGTTTTTCATTTTTTCAGTCGTCCTGCGGTATGAGCTATGCCGTTCATAACAAAGGACATAGCGGACCTGCGATACTGGTGTTTCTGACCTTTCTGGCCTTACTGATGGTTGTTTTTTTAATTTTTTTCATCGTTAGTGTTTTGAGAACTGTGTATGCAAAATATACCTTCTCCTATAAATAAGGAAGCTATCCTTTTCAACATCGAAGTTGTTGTGAATTTGTTTCTTGTGGTAAGAGAGACTACGGGTAAGTATCAGAATGGTTCGAAGCTAACCCACCCTGAACTATATGAAAAGCTAAAAAGTTACTATGGGCTGGATCCATTGAAATGGTTTGAGAATAACGATCATTAGATGGTAAGATGGTAGGTCAGACATTCTTATCTGACAATCACAGAACAGACAAAAATGTCTGTTCTACCAATTCCCTTGTAACTCTAGTGCCCTACGCACCTGACAAAAGAATAGTGTCAGGAGCACGGGACTTGTGAACTACTGTTACTCCTACTGAATACTACGACAATTGTAAGATTCGGTAGGGCAAACATTCTTGTTTGCCAAACAATTATTTTAACCCCCTGTTGTCCCCCTTGTCAGGGGGACATAATAACCTCCCCCCTGTTAAAGGGGGTTAGAATAGTGGGAGGAGCACGGGGCCTCCTAACTTATCACTAAAAATAGTTCAACCTAGCCAAAGAGACCTCACCTTGTTTTGGCAGCATATTGTTTGCATATAGTTTCCAGCGAATTGGAGGCATAGCGTCGAGATTATGATAAATATCGTCGTTGAATCGATATCTTAGGCCAATGCTCGTTCCTATATCCAGTTTTTCATGTGGTAACAGTGCATTCTTGGAGCGATATGAAACAGAAAACATATATTTATCCCTAGAAACTGTTACCGTTGTATCACTCGGCTTGATTTCAACTAACGGACCACTTGGTTTACGCTTGCCGCCAAGCGATACCCATTTGAGGGGGACACAGTCAAAATCAGGAAACAAAAACTCCAGCTTGAAGGGGTCGATTGCCTGCATACCTAAATTAGTCACCGCTACATCGAGCTGGTACAAGTGTTCTTCCGAGTGGCACTGTATTATCCGGTAAGAGAAATCTACCTAGATGTTGGGTGAAGTTGCTCGGGTAGTACGACCTGAGATGCGGGCCAGCGAATTGACCACAGCAGATGTAGCCTCAACACATTGTGCTGCATCCCGGTAAGTTGCATTTCTTCTGTGCTGAAGATCATTCGCTAGATCAAACGCTGCTTTTGCATACTTACGAGATGCTTCATTAGAGCCGCCTTTAAGTTCAACCGATAAATAGGCTTCGATCATTCTCTTTGCATCTGTCTTACTTGGTGGAACACCGTCTAGTGAATAGTGGCGTTCTGAAACGTAGATTATCTGTGCCGAAGAGATAAGCGACTCCCTGCATATCAGACCGATAGCCTGGAACTGTTCTTCCGTATTTGCTTTTTGCAGCTGCTTTTTTGCCTCTTCAATGCTGGTATCAACTTTGACCCATTCATCTTTTTCGTCTACCACTTTAACCCCTCCATAGCTCGTAGGTCAGTTGCCCTACGCACCTGATAAATGAAAGTATTAGGAACATGGGCATCCAGACCTATTACTAACAAAATAACTTGTAAACCGCAATAATATATTAGGTTCGATTTCTATTTAAAGCAAATCTGCCTGTTTCTTATTTTCAGTTTCAGTCTTGGCTTTTTTGAAAGTTAAGCCACCTCGTGACAAGTCAGGGTAAACTGGCGTTTCTTTTCCTGACAACAAGCCCTCAATCGACAATACCTGTATCTTTGGAAATGCGCCGTGTGCTGGGGACTCATAAAAACCTGCACTGGTAGCTTCAACGATCATTGGTTTTGTTGGAGGAGCCAACGTCACGAACAATCCCAATTGAGCTTTCTCACGCTCAACCGTGTTTTTTAGGTCTGCTATCATTGTTCGTGTTACATTTTCACCGCCTTTGACAGATACAATAATTTTTTTCGCTTCACCTTTATCGTCCTGAAAATATATGATTCCGTCAATGCCGGTGTCTGCTCCCTTTTTCTTTCCCTTATAGGGCTGAGCATTTACTAAAGCACAAGCCCACCACTGAAACTCATACTTGTTTCGTTCAGCCAAGTCCTTTGCACCGTCAAAATCTTTTGGTGTTCCAAAGACTTCATAGGTGATGGAAGGAAATGCACTCTTGAGTCGTTTTTCAATAAGGCTGATAGCAAGATGTGTAATGTCAATTCCAATCCAATCGCGCCCCAGCTTCTGGGCAGCATGCACTGCTGTACCGCAACCACAAAACGGGTCAAGCACAAGATCGCCTGGGTTGCTACTGGAATTGATAACTCGTTCCAATAAGGCCAGTGGTTTTTGCGTGGGATAACCGAGTCGCTCACCTGCCTGTGCACCGATGGGTTCAATATCATCCCATAGACTTTGCACAGGCTTACCTTTCAATTCATCCAAAAAGCGTTTGCGCTGGATACGCCCATTCTTGTCTTTTGGAAAGTAAAGTCTTCCTTCTTCATCCCACTTTTCCATTTTTTCTCTGGAAATTGCCCAGCCGTTTTTTGGAGGTTTGTAACCCTTATATTCATATATCAGATTTGGGCGCAGGGCAGGATTAGCTAAGTTATCAAGACGATAACGCCTTCCTTTCTCATCGACATGCCTAAAAAATTTGTCAATGTATTCCTGGTATCTGTCTGCTTCAAAATTATACTGCGGATTAAGAGCAGACTTATAGGTTTTAGCATAAAAGAAGATACTATCTGTGCATACACCAAACTTATTTGAATGGTGAACATAACTGCTGCTTCCGGTGCGGCGTTTCCAAATTATTTCGTTGCGGAAGTTCTGCGGTCCGAAAACGGTATCCAATACGATTTTGAGATAGTGACTGGTAGTTGGGTCACAGTGTAAATAGAGACTCCCTGATGGCTTGAGAACGCGGCGCAACTCTACCAGCCGATTAGCCATCATCGTGAGATAAGCCATCACGTCGTTTTCGCCTAAAAAGTGGCGTAATGCTTGCATCGTTTCAGCTATGCTGGTATTCGACTGATGCAAAAGCTCAGCAAACTCCCGCTCTGCTTGGTCGCCCCAGTGCCACGTATCTTCAAAAGCTGTTATCTGCGCATCGGATACATGCCCCTTAGGTGTTTTGAATAACAAGTTGTAGGCACGCTTGCTGTTGAAAGGCGGGTCGAGATAAATCAAGTCCACACTTTCATCTTTGATATGTTCGCGCAAGATATTGAGGTTATCGCCAAAATATAGAGTACCCATATTCACCACCAAGTTCGCTCGTTTCGCGAGCGCATTTAACTATTGATTATTTGGTTTACGTATAACAATCTTTATCTGGCCTCGGCACCAGCCACAGACAGCCTACCATATCGTTCGCAAGATCCGTCTTGCCAGGTAGTCAATAGGCATTATAATCATTTATGCACCCTTGTCAACCTTTATAGAAAGGACAAAAATGTCTGTTCTACCGATTTACTGTCAGGTCACACCCGCCAAGGCGGGCAAGACCTGACAGAACCAGATACGCTAAAAGGGTGGGCAAAATTATTCTCAAATGTTTGTTTGCGTATTTAGAAAAATTCTTTATTTTGTCGAATATGATAAATGAGGTTGGCACAAAGATAACCGGTTGGTTTCTCAAGTCCATTGGTCGTTTGAAGCTTTCTGAGCAGAGATGGTTAATCATCCTCTCGGTGGTGGTTGGTGTGGGTGGAGGCTTTGGCGCTGTGATCTTTCGGTGGCTCATTGGAGCCTTCCATACGCTTTTCTTTGACTACGGCACGCTCCTTTTTTCTCAAATAACCTCTCACCCCAAATGGCTGATTCCTTTGATTCCCATGGCTGGCGGGCTTTTGGTTGCTCCTATCACCTATCGTCTGGCCAAAGAAGCTCGAGGACACGGCGTGCCAGAGGTGATGTTGGCGGTAGCCTTAAGAGGAGGGATTATTCGGCCTCTCATCGCCTTGGCAAAATCGGTCGCTTCCTCCATATGTATCGGTTCCGGTGGATCAGCCGGGAGGGAAGGTCCGATTGTGCAAATAGGATCTGCTATAGGTTCCACTGTGGGTCAGATGTTCAAGATGTCAGGAGAAAGGGTGAAAATATTAGTGGGCTGTGGAGCGGCGGCTGGGATATCGGCGACTTTCAATGCCCCTATAGCTGGAGTCCTTTTTGCATTGGAGATCATTTTAGGTGACTTTACCATACATGCCTTCAGCCCGGTGATCATCTCCTCGGTGGTAGCCACAGTCATCTCTCGTGCATTTTTGGGGAATTCTCCTGCATTTCTTGTCCCTCCTTACGACCTGGTGAGTGTCTGGGAGATGCCTATGTATATAGGCTTGGGACTGGTGGCGGGCATCTTTTCCGTTTTGTTTATAAAAGTTTTATACAAAAGCGAAGATATTTTCGAAGCCTTGAGGATTAACAACCTTCTGAAACCTGCTTTGGGTGGGTTAATATTAGGGATAATGGGCATTTTTTATCCTCAGATTTTTGGGGTAGGTTATGAGACTATCAGTTTTGCATTAAACGAGCAGATGGTAGTTTGGGTTTTACTTTTATTGGTGTTTATGAAAATAGCCGCTACTTCTTTGACCTTAGGCTCAGGTGGATCCGGGGGAATTTTTGCACCATCGCTTTTCATGGGTGCTGTGTTGGGAGGATTTTTTGGGAACGTGGTTCATCTTGCTTTCCCAGGAGTTACTGCCACCCCCGGCGCATATGCCTTAGTGGGAATGAGTGCGATGGTGGCGGGGACCACCCATGCCCCTATCACTGCTATGCTGATCATCTTTGAGATGACCGGGGATTATAGAATCATTCTCCCGGTGATGTTAGCTTCAGTTGTAAGTACCTCTCTAGCTAACCACCTTAAACGAGAATCGATATATACTTTGAAGTTGGTGCGCAGAGGTATAACCTTAAAGGCAGGAAAGGACAGGACTCTGCTGGAAGGCATCTTAGTTCAGGAGGTCATGACCACAAGCTGGCAAACTGTCCCTCAAAACATGCCCCTCTCCCAACTCCTGCGATTTGTAGAGCAGAGCCGGGAGAGCGTGTTTCCGGTGTTAAACCTGAAAGGTGAGTTGGAGGGCATCCTAACCCTCCAGGATATTCGCTCGGTGGTGACCAAAAGGGTGCTGGAGCATCTGGTGATCGTCAAGGACATCATGTCAACAAACGCGCCCACCATCACCCTGGATGAAAACATAGGTTCAGCCCTGTCCAAATTCGAGGTCAGAGATTTCGACGGATTGCCAGTGGTGGATAAACACAATCCCAAGAAACTTTTGGGGATCCTAAGAAGATCAGACATCATCTCCTTTTACAACAAAAGACTTTTAGAACAAGAGGTTTTGAAGAAAACCTAACTTCTTTCCGTCAAATTAAGTAAGATTTTAAAATTTCGTATCTTCTGGTTATCAATTACGGTTGGTTCTTCTTAAAAGCTCCAGAACCTAACTTAAGAGCGTGTCGAAAAACCATGAAAATGTCCATTATGTCATTCTGAACGAAGTGAAGAATCTAATGAATTCAACATTTTACAAAATTGGGTAGCGTTCATTTAACTGGGTCTATTTTGGGTTTTTGTGAATATTTGAGCCAATCTAAATTAGTTACATTTGCTCCTGCCAATTGCAGAGGTGGTTTGCCATTTTTATATTCATAGTTACTATCTGTGAATGGTTTAAAGCGATAATAAAGGGACCAAAGTTTAAGGAAGTTTTTAGCATTATCTCTGTTTTTGAAACCGTCAATTTGTTTAAGTTTGCGGTTGAGTTGTTTGACAATATTTTCAACAAAGTTGTTGTCTCGCGGTAAATCAGGATTATGAAAATGCGTAGTCAAAGTATGATAATGATTTTATAGTGATGTTATGATCATTTTTTGATATTTGACTTTAAACTGGTTTTTGATTTTTTTAAGTCTTAAAAATAGCTCTTCAGTTTTGTAGGTCAACCCCGCCAAAGGCGGGGTTGACCTACATGACTATTACGTCATGTCTGATTGTCACCATAATTAGTTGATAACCATAAGTTAGGTTCTGGTCTGGAATCTTTGCTTAAGGTGGCTGTCCTTATTATTTAATCCGTTTCATCTGTTTAATCCGTTGACCCTCTGTTTATCATATTTCTTTTGTCTGAACCTTTCTTTTTCGTATATTAAAAGTATGAAACTAAAGAAAGCTTCACTGATTTCAGTTTTCGTCTTCATCTGCATAGCGTTGGTACTTCTTGTCCGATTCAGCCTTACTCATTTATCTACAAAAATTTCGCCTAACTCCAACAAAGAGGCGTGTCTCAAAGTAGCTTACCGGCATCTGGAGAATAATGAACCTGAATCCGCCATCTACCCTCTTCTTTTGGCTATTCAGAAGGATGAAGATGACTTTCTGGCACATTTTCTTCTGGCGAAAGTATATCACTTGGCTCAGATTTATCATCTGGCTGAAAAAGAGTGTAAAACCAGTTTAAAGCTTAATCCTGAAAACCAGGAAGCTTTAGAGCTTTTGTGTCAGATCAAATTTGAACAGGGGAGGCTAAGCTGGAAAAACAAAAACCTGCAACAAGCCATCCCGGAGTTCAGGTTTGTTCTGAAAAAAAGTGAAGATCAAAAATTGATTGATAGCATCGCCCATCTTACCGGGGGCAGATTGAAAATCACCCGGCTAACCAATGATCTTTTCTGCGACGATGCTCCCAGTTTCTCTTCTGATGGCAAGCGGATCGTCTATCATTCCGACACCAGCTACTTTTTAGAAGATTACGGGCTTGAGAAAATCGAAGTAAAGAAAAGCAGGGTTTTTGTCGCGGATGCAGATGGCAAAAACAAGATATGTCTCTCCCCACAAGAAGGAAATGAACCTTCAGAGCGATTTGGCCGCTTTTCTCATGACGGGAGATTCATAGTCTATGAAAAAGAGAATTCCTCCCCTCATATAAGTGATACCATCTTCAACGCTGACCGGGATATCTTTATCAAGAATTCATACACCGGTGAGGTAAAAAGGCTCACCAATAACGATACTTATGACGGTCTTCCCAGTTTCTCCCCGGACGACAGCAAGATAATATTCGTCAGTGATCGAACTGGAAGGGGGAGCTCCATCTGCAGATTGAATATAAAGAGCAGGAAAACTGAAAGCATCTCTTTAAAAGAATCCTGGGAGGAGAAGATCGGATTGATCCGGCATTCCAGAGGGATGATTCTGCCTTATTGTCCCAGTTTCTCCCCTGATGGAAAACAGGTTCTTCTTCATGCTGGTTGGGAGAATAGAGGAGTATTCCTTTTACAGATAGACGGCAAAAATTGGAAGTGCCTTACCGATAGAAGAAACGATTGTTTCTTTCCTTCGTTTTCTTTTGACGGGAAAAGAATTGTCTTTGTTTCCGGCGACTCCGATGAGCAGGATCTATATATCATGGATGCGGACGGTTCCAACCAGATAAAGCTAACCCATGACGAAGGAACCAAAAGATACCCTTCCTTCTCGCCGGATGGGAAATCGATCATCTTCGCCGGAAAACGAAAAGGAGAACCGGATAATTACTTTGAGATATATCTTTTGCATTTGGACCAAACCATATCCAGGGAGAAGCTGAAAGAAAGGCTTTTAGAGCTTGAGGAGGCAAGTTCAGTCAAAGCCTTGGTTGGTAGAATCAACAGGAAAGAGTAATTAACCTCACCTCCTCTCCATTTTGAGGCTGTGTCATAGTGTCATTCTGAGGCGTTAGCCGAAGAATCTCGGTTTTGCAACTTATTGTAATTACGAGATTCTTCGCGTCGCTCAGAATGACAGAAGCAGGTTTTTGAGAATTGTGCCACAGTCTGTTTATAGAGAGGAAAACACGAGGACGCATCACGGAAAGAGGAGGAGGTGAGGTTGAGGGTAACTGATCAATGTGGAAACGCAAAAATATCGACATAAGAAATCAGATCCAGACCATCAGGGAAGCCCTATACGACATTCTGGAAATTCAAACCATCTATCACGGCAGGAGGGATATCTTCATCAAGGCTTTCCCTTATGTTGCCATCGTCAACTGGAAGGAGATGGTTAAAAGCAGGCTTTCGTCTCTGGGTTACTTTGTGGAGTTCGACCGACTTGATCCTACTGATTCGACCGGTCCGGTGGTGCTTCATATTGGAAAGCTGGAATATCTAAAAAAGACACAGATTCCCTGGACCAACATAATCTTATTTCTTTTGACTGTGATCACCACCTTACTTGCTGGCGCATATATGAATCAAGCCGATCCATTTTCTAATCCTCTCCTTATCTTAAAGGGCGCCTCATTTGCGGTTCCTCTGCTTTTGATTTTGACGTTTCACGAGTTCGGACATTATATCGAGTCGAGAATAAACGGGATCAAGGTGAGCCTGCCCTATTTTATTCCCGGTCCTACTCTGTTTGGAACTTTCGGAGCGGTGATCAGATCAAAATCTCCCTTCAGAACACGCCGGGATCTTCTGGATGTGGGAGCCGCAGGTCCCATCGCTGGGTTCGTGGTCGCTGTGATTGTTATCATTATCGGACTATCCCATTCGCAGATTGTAGAGGAGGTTTCAGGGGAGGGTCTGATTCTGGGGGAGTCGTTGATATTCAAGTTTCTTTCCTGGATGGTGTTGAAAGATGTTCCCGAAGGACACACCGTGCTTTTAAGCCCTGCTGCCTTTGCCGGTTGGGCAGGGATTTTGGTCACCATGCTCAATCTTTTGCCTATCGGACAGTTAGATGGTGGTCATATCATGTACGCTATTTTGGGGAAAAACCAGCGTAAGGTCGCCACGGTGGCAACCTTAGCTTTGATCCCCTTGGGATATTTTCTCTGGGTGGGATGGTTTGTGTGGGTGGCTTTGGTTTTGTTAATCAAAATCGGTCACCCGCCTACTTTGAACGACCAAGTCCCGTTAGATACCAAGCGGAAGGTGGTGGGCTGGATAGCAATGTTTATCTTTGTCCTCTCCTTCACCCCGGTGCCCATCAAATGAACCCACATCGGTTGAGACAAGCCCTGAACCGCATGGTTCAGGGCAAGCGTGAATGCTACATCCGTATGTCCTAAATCCCAGCATTTGGGGGGCTCGGACAATTACTAAGAGGAGCAGGAAACAGTTTACATCTTGTTATTCGTATGAATGTGCGTATGCACTCATACGAGCTTCGCATTGATTTTTTCTCCCACACTTGCTTTTGGCTTGACTTGAAATTCGTATGAATGCATACGCATCCCCCTTTAGCAAAGGGGGATTTCCCAAGTTTCAAATCCCCCCCCTTTTTCTAAAGGGGGGATGAATTATATGCTCCCCTTAATAACTCAAATGAGCTTTAGCCTGCACACCATCTTCGCCCAATTAGGCGGCTACATTCAGTGACTGTCGGGTCCCCGACCCGACAGTCGAGATACTGTTAAAATCATGCAGGAGTTCGCCGCCAGGTCAGTGGGATGCGTATGCTCGTATGAGTGCATACGCACATTCATACGAACCTGACGGACACAGAAAGGACTTTCTCGCACCTTGAAGGGTGCGGTTACCACATACCATGGTAGCCGCCCCGCCTCTGGCGGGGCGCACCATCTTCGCCCAAATGGACAACTATCTTGTCATTCGGCTCAAATAAGATCCAGATGGACAAATGAACTTTGGTTTGCGCGAAAAAACTTTGTCACTGAATCTAAACTTTTTCATAATTACATCAAAATTTACTTGACAACAGGAATCAAAAAAGTAAACTTGGGAAAGGAAAACCAAATTCTATTTCAAGGAGGAGGTGAAATAGATGAAAAAGAGTGTGATTTGTTCTTTGATTTTAGCCTGCCTGGTTTTGCTTGTTGTCTTTACCAGTTGCAGTAAGGAGAAAGCCATGGAACAACTGATGGCTGATCCCCAAATGTCTCAGATGATCATGCAGAAGATCTGGGAAACTCCGGAAACCAAGGGGCAATTAGTTAAGATGGTGATGGACGATCCGGAAAGCATGAACCAGCTCAGGGAATCTCTGGTGGCGGACTCCACCAAGGCAGCTATGATGCTGAACATGATGCTGGCAAACGAAGATCTGGAAGGAATGATAAAAGAGAAAACTGCGGATTTGCATAAGAAGAGAAGAAAATAACCATTGGGGGCTTCCTCTGAACCAGGCAGTCCAGGGCTTGTATCTTGTCAACGTAAGCCAGCATCCAGCATGAGTTGGACGCTGGCTTTTTTTCTATGGCAGGCATTGTCCGCAGGATCCGTAGGAAAAGTTTTGATCGTAGGAATTTTAAGAAATGCTTTTGTTATTCCTCTCGAACACAATCCCGGCGTTTATTCCGAAAACCAAGCCTTTAGGTGATGCAGGTAGTGTTAAGGTTCCGGGAACAACTTTGCGTGCGGCTTTAACCTTTTGATTACAATTTACTAAGAGGAGCAGGAAACAGTTCACATCTTATTATTCGTATGAATGTGCGTATGCACTCATACGAGCTTCGCATTGATTTTTTTCTCCCACACCTGTTTTGGGCTTGGCTTGAAATTCGTATGAATGCATACGCATCCCCCTTTAGTAAAGGGGGATTTTCCAAGTTTCAAATGCGTATGCTCGTATGAGTGCATACGCACATTCATACGAATCCCCCCTTCCCCCCATTTCTTTAGGGGGGATGTAAACAATTATATGCTCCCCTTAGTAATTACAAATTCTTTCGTTTACTAACCTGTAACAAATCTTTCCGCAACTTCGCCTGAAATTTAAGTTTCAGCAGAGGCCGTTTGGTTACCAATGAACTTAAACAACCAATGCACCCCGTTATGACTCCAAAACCGGAAACTATATGATCAAGCAGACTGAGGGGGAGTGCCTTCAATAGAAAGTCCATCCCCCTTTTCTTTCGGAAAAAACGAAAGAGAGGGTAGTTTATAATCAGGTAAGCCAGAGCAGAGAGAATGGTCAGGACAAAGAATATCTTAAAGAAAGGCGAAAGAATCAGCGAGAAAAGGAAAAAAAGGGAGATGAAGACAGAGATTATGAAAGCCGGGTAAATATTGGCGATCCTTAGCTTTTTGATCACCTGCGGGACCATCTTCTTTTCAACAACTAACTGGAACCAACCCTTGCTTCTGTTATAGTCATTGAGCAAAAGGCCCCAGAGGGTATATGGTTTAAGATGTTCCCCTTGTAGCCCTTTGTCTAAAAGGATACTTTGTCCGATTTCCTTTAGTCGTCTTCCGAACTCTAAGTCTCCTCCACCGGTTTTGGTCTGGAAGGTGGCATCAAATCCTTTCAGCCCAAAAAAAACCTCCCTTTTGACCGCCCCAATTCCTGAAATGAACCAATCAAAATTTTCTGGAGAATTGGTATAACTGTAATACATCCAGAGATTCTTATACCAGGTAGCCAGCTTCTTGGTGTTTGTCTTAAAACCACAAATGCCTGAGATGGCGGCATAGTGATTTTCAGAAAATTGGTTGTGGATTCTATGGAGAGCATCCGGCTGAATGACCATGTCACAGTCAACAAATACAAGAATGTCACCGGTTGCCAACTCGGCTCCTTTATTCCTTGCAAACCAAGATCCGGATGGCTGGCTCAGCCTGATTGGTTTGAACCCGTATGATCTAACCAACTCTGAGCAATCCTCTTCCGAACAGTCATCAACCACAACAACTTCAAACCCAGAGAAGTTCGACCGCTTAAGAGCACCTAAACATTGCCTTAAAGTGTCGATACCATCCCGTACCGGTATGATAACTGAGATATGCACTTCTTTCCTCCAAGGATAGCCAAATCAATCTGCTCACAATATAATTCAATCTCTCCCTTGAGTCAAGGTATTTTCCCATGAAAAAAGCTGCCAACTGATAATCTATGCATTGATCAAAAGGTTAAATAACCAAATGGGAAGATTACCCCTTGCCCCAAAAAACAATTTTACACAGAGGTCTCTGAAAAAGTGCAGAAATCGGGCGGGCTAAGATCCCGCCCTACGTGCTCGGGTATTGAATAACAATGATTTAGCCCGCGTAGGCGGGGTTCATCCTGAAGGGATTCACCCTGAAGGGCTCCCAGCCCCGCAAGAACGACTTTTTCAGACTTTCACACAAAATCTTGACACTACCTTATTGCTTCTATTGTAAAAATTCTCCTTCAGGAAACATTGCTTCTTAGCCTGGATTTGGCTTGACCAGCCTTCGGGTGATACATATCTTAAATAAAAATCTGGCTTTTTTGTCAACCTACGCGCAGATCCAGATGCGATCTCAGGATTTTAAGATTTCTTTTGGCATAAAGCCTTGACTGCGTAAAAACCAGCTATTGAACATAAGCTTACATTAAGCGATACTTTTGAAGAAGATTCAAAATGAAAAAAGCTGAAACAAAAAAGTCCCAGCCACCAAACCTCGTCTCGGATAAGACGTTCACCTACCTCTTCTTGCCTGTTTTATTGTTATTGGTAATAGCTCACCTCCTGTCAACATATTGGCGGACACCTTTTCTGTGGGGGATTCACCACCTGTATTTCTTCCCCGGATGGGTGGGATGGGCCTTAACCATTGTGATCATAGGTCTCTTCGTCCCTACAGTTAACAGTTTCATGCTAAAGTTCTTCCAATCGGTTTTCAGTGCTTTAGAGAAGATTTTTGCAAAAATCAGAAAATATCCGTTTTTTGCAATAGTTAGCCTTCTTTCCATACCCTTATTTTGGTCTCTGAGAACGAAACTTTTTTTGCTGGGGGATGGATATTTCATACTGGAGAGACTATCTGGCGGAAGGATCATGCCCACCGAATGGTTGGATGGAACTATTCATCTGGAATTCTATAGGATTCTATCTATGATTTCTCCTGATATAGATCCATCTTTTTCTTATTCCATCCCAAGCGTAGTGTGCGGAGGGATATTCGTCTTCTTGATTTTGACTCTATCTGATCTGTTAGGGAAAACTAAGTTTCAAAAAGTTCTAATCTTTTCGGTCCTTCTCACCTTAGGCTCGATTGAGCTTTTCTTTGGATATGTGGAAAGTTATACCATCCTTTTGGTGAGTCTAACTCTATTCATATTATTTTCAGTTCGCTACCTTCAAGGCAGGGCAAGCATAATTTTCTCCCTCCTGGCTCTGATTTTAAGTATCGGTCTTCATATCTCTGCCGTAGTTTTCGTCCCCTCGTTTTTCTATGTTGTTCTTTGGAAATGGCGAAGTGGAAGGAAAAAATTACTTGATATTTTCACCCTCTTATCTGTTCTGGGATGTTTGGGGATGATCTGCTTCGTAATCTGGAAGGTCTTCTTTCTAAAAGGTGAAGGCGGTGGATTCAGCCGATTCCATCCTCTGCTCCCCTCAGCAAGAACCGATTTCACCCTGTTTTGTGGAGCTCACATTGGGGAATTCGCCAATCAGCTTCTTCTGATCTCTCCGGTGGGGACGCTCTTGTTTTTGTTTTTCCTTTTCTACACCTTAAAATTAAAATCTTTCAAAGATCCGATTCTGAATTTTCTTTTGATCTCCAGCCTTTTGAGTTTGCTTCTTGTTTTTATCTATAACTGCCACTGGGGGAGTTTTGATTGGGATTTGATGTCGTTTCCTGGGATCTTCTTCACCCTCTTTGGGATTCTCCTGTTCGTGAAATGGGGAAGTGAGTGGAAAGAATTCAAAAACTACGGACTGATTCTGATAGCGGTCAGTTTTTTTCATACGGTTCCCTGGATACTGGTAAATGCCGACAGACAGAGGAGCGTGGATCGGTATGTTCTCACTGCTGAGAATGATCGGCATCTTCTGTGCGCCCGGGGTGGGGGGATGTGGAGGGTAGCAAGGGTGGTGGGTCACGCTGGGTTCACGGAGAAGGCGGAGGAGATACTTAAACGAGGTATAAAGAGAAATCCAGAGGAGTTAGGATGCTATTCCTATCTGGCGAAAATCCTTTGTAATCAGGAAAGATATGATGAGGCGATATTCTACCTGGAAAGAGGACTCCAACTGAAACCTCACAGCACGGCACTTCGCTTTAGCCTGGGTCAAACCTATTTAAGGAAAGAAAACCTGCAAAAGGCCATATTTCATCTGGAGAAGATAAAAGAGGAACATGGCAACGACTCTGTTTTTGTGATTAACCTATCCAAAGCCTATCTGAAGACCCAAAGACCGGAGTATGCTAAAAATATCCTGCAGGATTTTCTTGTCAAAAACCAGGAATCTGCAACGATGCGGGGGCTATTGGGCATAAGCTTTTTTCTGCTAAGGGATTTTTCCAACGCAAAAAAGGAGTGGGAGAAGGCGCTGAAATTGAATCCAGATGAGCCCCATGCCAAAACAGGATTAGAAGAACTGAGAAAAATCACGGAAGAGTAAAATGTAGCGGAGACCTTTAGGTCTCCACATTTGGCATAACCCCTTTAATCCCTCCTTGTCAGGGGGGGATACTTTTTTTGTCCCCCTGACAAAGAGGACATCGAAGATCCATAGGATCGAAGATCCATAGGATTGAAAATCCATAGGAACAGAGGGTTGGTTTTTTGTCCCCCTGACAAGGGGTTCACCCTGAAGGGGAAACAGGGGGGTTGAGGATGTGAGTTTTTGTAGACTCGAGTTCAAATGCGTATGCATTGATATGAATCTCGTTGGACATTCCCCAATAGAGGTCTCTGAAAAAGTGCAGAAATCGGGCGGGCTAAGATCCCGCCCTACGCGCTCGGGTATTGAATAACAATGATTTAGCCCGCGTAGACGGGGCTCCCAGCCCCGCAAGAACGACTTTTTCAGAGCTCTCCAAAAAGTTTGTAGTTTGTAGGTCAGGAGCCCCGTGCTCCTGACACTATTTGTTTTATTATACCTCACCCCCTAAATCCCAATAGTGTTGCGTTAAAAAGGACTTTCTTTTAAGATTTGTATTAGTATGATAGAAGTTAACAAGCAAGACCAAAAACAAACCTTAAGGAGGAAGTCCATATG
>Ga0315549_1000909_pt1 | contig 33326 bp, 34 predicted proteins | sample SalMarSW160200MG_FD_203101 | JGI IMG/M metagenome (GOLD analysis project Ga0315549, IMG submission 203101) | Salt marsh sediment microbial communities from the Plum Island Ecosystem LTER, Massachusetts, United States - Salt Marsh Sediment SW1601-200 ... | reverse complement strand
CCAGTTTATTAGGGCACTTTGATAATGAAACTAGATTGCTTGTGCCGGAAATAAATGGTACTTTAACAAAAAGGAAAACACGTAAAGTGTTACCCATGTCGTAGGACATTTGTGTTACCTATGTCTAGAGGCTGTACCCCAGGATAAAAATAAAATAAAGAAGTAATGCTTGACATTAGTAATGTGATACATTACTATTAATTATGATAAAATCATTTAAGGATAAAGAAACAGAAAATATATGGAAGGGTATTATATTAAGACACATTCCAAAAGAAATACAGATTATAGCAAGAAGAAAATTAAGAATGATTAATAATGCTTATTCCTTAATTGATTTACAGACACCTCCATCTAATAGATTAGAAAAATTATCTGGAAATAGAAAAGATCAGTATAGTATAAGAATAAACATAAGATGGAGGATATGTTTTAAATGGCAAAATAATGATTGTTATAATGTAGAGATTGTAGATTATCATTAGAGAGGTTAAATATGAATAAATTACCGAATATACATCCTGGCGAAATATTAGATGAAGAATTTCTTAAGCCTATGAAAATAACTGCATATCGTTTAGCAAAAGAGACAAAATTACCATTAACTAGAATTATGGATATAATAAAGCGGAGACGTAGGATTACAGCCGACACAGCTTTGCGATTAAGTAAGTTTTTTGGGAATTCAGCTAAATTTTGGCTTGGTTTACAAAATGATTATGATTTAGAAGAAGAACAGATGATGATTAAGGAAGACTTAATAGATATTAAAACATTTGTTGTAAGTTGAATAAATCGGTGCAACGTCGTCCAACGAATCTGTCGAAAAAGGCATTACCCCATTGACTGAATAAGAAAAAATTAATAAAATTCAATATGGCACGATATAAAGAGACAAATAAGCGACAAGGGCAATTTATTCCCGTCATATTCGATGAACAGATACTTCCCGGAACTATAGAACATGCGATATGCGACATTATAGATAATCACGTTGATACATCGGTATTTGATTCGCGATACAAGAATGACATTACAGGAGCTCCGGCTGTTGCGCCGGGAATTCTTTTAAAGATAATTCTTGTCTGTTATTCAAAAGGGATATTCACATCCCGAAAGATTGAAGGGGCGGTAAAAAAGAATGTGACGTTGATGGCTGTGGCCGAAGGTCTGTCGGCTGATCACTCAACGATCGCAGCTTTCGTTACATCGATGGGTGGTGTGATCAATAAAATATTTGTTGACGTCCTGATACGCTGTGCCCAGCTTGATTTGGTAGGAGGAGAAGTATTCGCCCTTGACGGCTGCAAAATATCGTCGAATGCCGCAAAGGAATACAGCGGCACATTTAATGAATTGAAGAAGAAAAAAGAAAAGCTTTCAAGAATGCTTGAACATTTAATGAATAAACACATACAAGGTGACAAAAATCCTGAAAATCTTGAAGAGCGGAAGAAGAAGTATGAAGACAAAATAAACAAGATAGAGGTGTTTCTTAATTCTTGTGAACCGAAGGTGGGATCAAGGAAAAGAGAGCTGAAAAGCAATGTCGCAGACAATGAAAGCGCAAAGATGAAATCATCCCATGGAGTGATTCAGGGATATAATGGTCTTGCCGTGGTTGATGAAAAGGCACAGGTCATTGTTGCCGGGGAGGCTTATGGACAAGGGTCAGAGAATGATCTTCTTGAACCCATGGTGGAAAAAGCTGAGACTAATCTAAAGGAAGCAGGGAAGAAATAGAACTTGATAAAAAGACCCATTAATTCCACAGATCAAATACTATTAAATATCACATTACCTTTTCGATTTTAAAAATATTTCAAACATTATAGAGGTTAACGAGTTACCTCCAGAAACAGGGGCACCTGGGAAAACAGGAAAGCACTCATGCTTCGAGCGCCACAAAACTGGTATGGTTTTGTAACAACAGAGCGTCCAGATGAGGAGAAAGATGATGAAGCCGTAACGGTAACTCAGGCGGCAAGGCGCAAAGCCTGGGCAAGACTGCTGGCCAAAGTGTATGAGATTGATGTACTTCAGTGTCCACAATGCGGCGGAAGGATGGCTGTTATAGCCGTTATACAAGACCCTGAATACATTCGAAAGATCATTTTTTGTATGGAAAATCAGAGCCGGGGACCGCCGGAAGCGCAGCAGACGATAATTTCACCCATGGGGGTGAAAAAATACGTCCTTGAAATAAAATAATCTTAAAAGGATGTTTTTCAGACACAATCTACCTCAGCCTGACTTTTTATTGAGATAAATTGCAAGCCTATTTTTATAACTACATTCCATCTAATGGACTATAAACATTTATTCCCGGTTTTTTCATTACATGTGTATAAATTATTGTTGTCTTAACATCTTTATGTCTAAGCAATTCCTGTACAGTGCGGATATCTACACAAGTTTCTGATTTTTCGGTATAGCCTCCAATAGCTCTGCGATTTTGCGTGGAAATTTGGTGCTATACTGTAAAAAATAGGAATAGCACCCTTTTGGGAGGGGATATCCAACAAAAAGTCAGTTTTTTTGTTACCATACTTGTTTTTAAGCGGTATAGCAGGTAATATACAAGAAATACTTCTTGTATATTAAGGAGATTGGGTGGATATACCGATTAAAATCGGCTTTTTTTCCTATTATCTTACTTATTTGCGGGTTAATAACTAATTAGCATGAGATAATGATGCTCGGAAACCTGTTTAAGCAGCATAATGTTCCTCTTTGGGGCTTTGTGTCCTTGGGAGAGGCAATTGGAGACGCTAATGGATATGGATGCATAGCCTTCTGCTTTCCCTATGACCGTGTAGCGGTCGATGCCCTTCCTGATGACAATTTAATGAATAGGTGTAAGAAGGACTTGGCTCAAAGGACGAGTACTGTTTATAAAGCCATTGGCAAAGCATTTAGTGAATGTCGTTTCGTGTTCTACGATGATGTCGATAGAGAAATTGGGTTACGCGAAAGAGGTATCTCACAGAAAGTCCTTGGTTACCTCGTTGGCCTTGGTTGGATTGGCCGATCTTCACTCTTGGTTACGCCTGAGTTTGGACCACGAGTGCGACTTGGAACCATTTTCACAAAAGATTATATATGTTTGACTGGACATCCGTATCTTGGAAACTGTGGTGAATGTATGGCCTGCTCCGAAGCCTGCCCAGTCAGTGCCATCACGAAGAAGCAATATGATGTGAACAAGTGCAGGCGATTGTCACTGATGCTAAGGGGGAATACAGGCCTTTCTGCGGTCTATGTATGCGGGTTTGTCCACAGGGACATGCTAACAATCGCATGCAGCGGACGCGGACAAGTCGTGCCGCTGATGCTGGGCGTTATGCGTCATTAGGCACGAATCGACATTGGTAGGTATTACGATAAACATGAAACAAGTATCTGTAGATAATGCAGCCCAAATTATTGGCGTGTCATCTGCCACAATCAGGAACTGGGCAAAAGCTGGGCATATTAACCCAGTATGCACATGCCCTCTTTCGTTCCTAGAAGACTCTATATTACACCTAAAAAGTAAAATAGGCACTGACTCCTTTGGAAAGCTCAAAACACGAGCCAATAAGGTTGGCTCGGTGAGTAATATTCTTCCTTCGGAATATGCAGAAAATCCCAATCTGATCGCGCATATTGAAAATGTTGTCGCGCAATTCAAAGCTAATGGGCTAAAGAGCGAATATCTTTTGTTCTTGGCAGCCCTCCGTCTTTTGGAAACGGAGTGCGAATTGAAAAGATGTAAAACTACTGATGTTTTCGATTTGAGTTCATACGATTCATGGGCTCGAAAATCAGTAAGGGCTGTTATTGCAGAGTGGAGAGATTCCCTAAAGGAAATTGATGGAAAAGATAGCTACATAAATATCTATAATTCTCTCATGCCTCACGAAGGAGATGATTTTTTAGGTCTGCTTTATCAAAGCATTTCCAGCGAAGGTAACAAGTCGGAACAAGGGGCGTACTATACTCCGTCAAAAATTGTTGAAGATGCGATAGACAATATGATTGGTTCTATAGAAACATTTCTTGACCCATGCTGTGGGACAGGGAAGTATTTAATTCTCGCTGCAAGAAAATTCGGATTACATCCGCAAAACATCTATGGATTCGATTGTAATGAAGTTGCCGTAAAGATTGCGCGCATCAACCTTCTTTTGGAATTCAAAAAAGAGGAGTTCACACCAAACGTTTATTGCTTGGACTCTCTTTCTGAACTTGCTAATGGCGAGATGTTTTGCGAAACAAACGAACTGATCGGAAAGATAGATGCAATAGCAACTAACCCGCCTTGGGGGGCATATAAAAACTCGCTTATCCCAAAGCAATTTAAAGGCAAAATAAAATCTGGAGAAACATATTCAATGTTTTTAATAAAATCAATTGAATTACTCCGAAGGGATGGTCAGCTATCATTTATTTTGCCGGAGTCAATTTTAAAAATCAGAACACACTCTGATATTAGAGAAATTATCTTAAACCAAGTGAGAATTTCAAAGATTGCAAAACTTGGAAGACAATTCACAGGTGTATTTACGCCAGTAATTCGCCTCGATGGCAGCAAGGGACTTCAAGCCGATGACTGGTTTGTTTCAGTGGAAGAAAACGGAAATTTCCATAGCATCGAACAGAACAGATTCAAGAACAACGATAATTTTACCTTTGATGTAGAAACGGCTACGCACGAAGAAGGTTTGCTGAATAAGATATATTCCGTTAAGCATGAAACCCTCTTCAAAAATGCAGAATGGGCTCTTGGTATTGTTACAGGTAATAACAAAAAATATGTTCTTGAGGTTAAATCTCATGGCGCAGAAGCGGTAATTAGGGGGAGCGCCGTTTATCAATTCAATATAGGTGAACCGAGTTCATTTATACTGTTCACTCCAAAAGATTTTCAGCAAGTAGCCCCAGAAAGGTTTTTTAGGGCGACTGAGAAACTTATTTACAAATTTATTTCAAAGAAGCTGGTATTTGCCTATGACAACAAGAAGCGGCTTACACTGAACAGCGCTAATATTTTGATACCAGCCATTCCGGGCATGAGTATCAAGGTTGCGTTGGCTTTCTTGAATTCATGTATATTCCAGTACATTTTCAAGAAAAGGTTTTCCACGCACAAAGTTCTTCGTGGAGATCTTGAAAAACTTCCGTTTCCAATTATCGATAAGAGCACTCATGACATAATTGAACAGCTTGTTGACTCGGTATTAAGTGGCTGCATAATCCCAGCAGAACTTGAATCCCTTTTATTTTCGATTTTCAACCTGACAGACGAAGAAATTCTCATAATCAAACATGAGGTGAAAGAGTAAGAATGGAACAACTGAAAGAAAAACTGACGAGTTTGGTTCGTGAGCTTGAGAAAGAAAAGCATGATCAAGTAATGCAGCGCCTTGACGATCTGGTATCCGTATACCCGTTCAATGAATACGAGTTTTTGATCTCTTCGCTAATGGGCTACGGAAAGATATCAATCGATGATTACTATGAGCTTCGTGATGATTACATCTCCAGGAATCTATATATGTACGTGTTTGGAATTAGTGCGCCAAGAGGGTTTGGCGAGGCTTGGGCACAAGGACATTTGAAGGAAATTGCGCCTAAACTGATAAAGCCGACAAAAAAGATGGATCAAGAATATTCAGGGCAATATGACTTCTTCTTGGATGGGAAAATCAGGATTGAAGTTAAGGCGTCGAGGGCTGTTGATTTTGATAGCCGAGAGGCGCTTTATGTAAAAGCCCTTTCATCGGATTCAAGTAAGCGATTTGACATGAATTTTCAGCAAGTCAAACCAGCTTGTTGCGACGTATTTGTTTGGGTTGGCGTATGGTGCGATGTAATCAGGTATTGGGTCTTGTCGGCCAATGAAGTTGCTGAAAACAAGTACTATTCTACAGGGCAGCATTGAGGAAATACGGGTGAAGGGCAAATTCATCTAAAAGGTGACATCATTCGGGAGTTTTTTTCCTTTGAGTCAAAACCTCGGGAGCTTATAGAAAAAATTCGTGCGGCATATGAGCGGCAAATAAACGCATAACAAATCGTTCCAGCGGACGCGCCAAAAGCGGCGCGCCGCTGAACTCAAATGTTAAGCCGCTTATCGTGTACATTCTGCGGTTCCCATGCAAGTCTTGACTGGGATTATAAGTCTGTCTATCATTCATTAATTCGGAGTAGATAATGCTTCGGATGTGATGCCGTTAAAGAATTTGTTTCGGACTCACATTTTACAAATAGCCAATTAGCTTAATTTACTCCAAGAGATCACTTTGAGCACACCTACTCATGATATAATACCGCGAGTAACAGATAAATACAAAGATGTTCTTGGCATATCTTCTGAAAATGTAGCTCTTATTCTTTATGGTTTAGAAAAAGAATTATCAATAAATGATATTTACATTCAGAAATCAATTCTCTTAGAGTCCTAAAATTGTTTTAAAAGCAAATCCAATCAGGATAAGTATTCCCAGTTTTTCCATATTTTCACCATAGATAAACACGCCAAGAGCGCCGAGGAGAAGAATGATTGCGCCGAAAAATCGGAGGAATACATTTAAAGTAATTACATTGATGTAAGTTTGAAGCGTACTAATTTCTTTTTCCTTTTCTTTAAGCCGTTTTTGGTTTTCCTCATTTTCTTTTGCTTTATCGTATTCTATAATGCTTTTCTGATAAATATACTCAGCTTCTTCCCTTTTATAGGCTTTTTGTGCCTCAGTAAAGGCTTCCTCTTCTTTTTTCTTAAGTATTTCATAGTCTGAGAACAGTTCTTCATACTTTAAAATCTCTTCTTCGGCGGCCTCTTCTGCCGGTTCAGGTGGTGCTTTAAGCTTTTTTGCGTAGTTAATTGGAGCGGACGGTTCTTCAAGCTTGTACTTTTCTTCCAGCTCCCTCTTATATATTTCAAGATCAGCTTTGGCCGAAGAGTATACAGCTACATTGTTTGTCTCGCTGAATACACCTCCCAGCATTAAGAGAATTCCAGCAACAACAAGAATTCTTCCGACAAGTAATAGTATTTCTTTCATTAATTCCTCCTTGTATTATTTTTGAAACATTTTATCAACTTCGTATGATTGAGTTTGTTTCCTTTTTTCTTTTGTTTTTGTAGTTGAATAGTACTGCGTTCCGCTTCCGCTGAAGGCAGCTTCTAAAACATAGACCATTCTGTAGTCAATTTTAATGCTTAACATTATCAGGCGGTCTCCCTCATTCGTATACCACTGATTTTTATTTTCCCGGCCATACATATAATAGTAGATGCCTTTATAAAGTAGACCTACTGCATATTCAAACTTATCGCTTGAGCGCGAATTCCAAGAAATATGCAAGTTGATCTGTTCGATGGCGCGCCTGAAGTTTCCTTTATATTTGTACCGGTTATTAAAGAAAAAAACGGACTTTTCAAAAGCAGTTCCCTCAATATCCTCATATTCCTCTTCCACTTCAACTGTATAAGAACTCTTGTCCAGTTCGATCAGCTTTTCTATAAGGCTCTCCAAAGACATATTGGGACTCAGATGTTCGCGTATTGCTTCTCTCTGCATAAAAAATATGTTAATAATCATCCAAATACCATTTTTCTTTTCCAGCTTCCAGTATTCAATAGTATTGATAAGCCCCTGTTCAATCGACTTCATTTTAAGCTCTACACAAGCATAGGCGTAAATTAAATTTTTGATCTTTATTTCAACGATGCTATAGCTGATTATAAATTTATTCAGCCATTCTTCGCCTTCCTGTGTTATATGCCGCTTCTCTTCGTGCATGGCGAGAAGTTCTAGTTTTGTTCTGTTCAGCTTCATGCGCGCCTGATACACGGCATCGATTATTTCATCAGGATTCCTGAATAGACCGGACAATGTGCTTACTGTAACCAAGAAGAAAATAACTTTAAATAAGAAATGGACGCTGCTTTTCATGCTTTTAATTATATTCTTGAGTTTTTAAAAAGCAAGATATTTTTTTACTGTGCAATAAATGTCACTCCAAAGGTATAAAATTGATCGCCCCGCGCAGGCTGAATAACATACGCGCCGCGGCCGTTTTCACACTTTATTTTAATCGTGAAGAATTCCCCGTTCCATTTCTCCGGTGAGTAGACGCCGTAACCCTCGAAATATGAGCCATCGCTCTGATAAAAACGAGCACCTCGATCAGGAAAGCGTACCACAATTCCCACTTGGTCTTTTTTAAATGTTCCGATAAATTTAAAGGTAAGTTCCAAGTCAGCTCCGTAATTAATTGTTTTAGGTATGCTTGATACAAGCTCTACCATAAGGTCGGCCGGTACAACCGTGCAGTAATAGCGGTATCTGTCACTATCTCCGCGAAAGATTCCCACACCGACATAATTATACACCTTACTTAATAATTCTCCTTTTAAATCGGACTTAATCCATTCAGAGACAAACTTCTTAGCCACTTCATCAGCATTTCCCCCATATGTCCAGGCGATTACCTGCCCCACAGTACCAAAGAGCTCCGGAGCGAGCATTAGCTTTCTTCCTCTGGGATTCATACCGTTCTGATCAGTAAGATCGAAGAAATTATAAACCTGCATATTCATACTGTGGTAGCGTCCGAGTGCTGCCAGCTTATGATTATAGAGATAGGGGGAAAGCCCTGCCTTTGCCCGTTCTTTGTTGATATATTTGAAAATTAATTGCTCGATATCGAGAAATTCCTGGGGTACGGTTGCAGTCAACTCAAGTCCTTTGGCCATGTATTCAAAAGTATTTAAATTCGAATTACGCTTTTTTATGGCCTGAATTTCCTTATTGGTAAATTTCACAGCTTTAAGTCCTTTGGCTTCATTTTTCTTAATGCCAGAGAGGAGCTTTATGACAATCTCGTCCTGCATCTCGAAAATGCTGTGAATATTTCCATCGAGTTTGATGCTTGAGATAACTACTCCTTTCTCCACGAGCGAAAGCCGCGCCGTAAGGCGTATTTCCTGGCCGATCATGGTGTACTCTCCAGAAAGGATCACATTCGCACCGAGCATTTTTCCTACACGAAGTACCTTTTCAGAATCAACAAGACCGCTTAACTGGTAAGCGAGTTCATCGATTGCCTTTTTCCTGTCTTGTGTGCTGATTACTTCAATGTCCCTTATACAGACAATATCTGCGATCAACGACGCTTCTATACCAAAACCAAGCCAGCCGTATTCCTCACTACTGTTATTGACAAAAGTAGTTACAAGAATACGCATGTTTTCGCTGAACCCGACAGTACCTAAAATACAAAATATAAGATAAAAAAGAATAACCTTCTTCATCGTTCCTCCTTCTCCCGGATATTACACTTCAATATATAATTCTAATCTATTTTCGCGCAATGTTAAAATTTATTTGAATAATCGAATGATGAATTTTAATTCTTGTAGCCCCATAGATAACTTATGCTGCTTCTCTGTAGCCTATGGCCACTTGATTTTGGTTGAAACCTTAGCATAACATATTTATCAAAAGGGTTCTGTTGCAAAAAATAAAAATTTAAGTTAAAAAGCAGAAAAAACGATTCTAAAAACATTAAAAATAAATGGAAACATGTTTTATGTGAAATTATACTATTTGCAGTCAGATGGTATGTAAAATCACCTTTGAGTTATGCATTGGTTCAAGAATTATTGATGGACAGAGGACTAAAGATTGATCGATCAACTATATTTTGATGGGTACAGGAATATGCAGGAGAAATAAATAAAAGAGTGAGGAAATTGCAAAACTCAAAATATATTAAGTTAGTAAAATACTTATTCTTTATACCATAATAATTTAGCAATTTCCATTTAAGGAGCTTCTTGCAAAAATAACATTTTTGCAAGAAGCTCGAGTAAGAAAGTTATTAAAGCCGACAAATGATTCATGGCGTTTAGATGAGATGTGGGTTAAGATAAAAGGTAATAATCATTATCTTTACCGAGCAATTGATTCTAATGATAATACAATAGAGTTTTTGCTTTGTAAAAGGAGAAATAAGAAAGCAGTAAAAAGATTTTTAAAGAAAGCCCTGGGTAATAAGAGTATCAAGAAACCAAGAGTTATAAAAACTGATAAAGACAAAGCAATAAAAGCTGCAATAAAAAAGATGCATATAATACATAAGATCCAGGTTAAAAATTATTTCAGAGATTATAGAAATGAACAAGATTTGCTGAATAAATTATTTGGAATTGATAAAACTGATAGTACTTGTGAATGGAAAATGGCAGCATAATCTAACCATAAAAATTGATAAGTTCCTCGATAGGAAGGGACTTTTATTGTAATATTATTTTTTTGCAACAGAACCTTCAGAATAAACTGCAATACATTATTATTATCCATAAAACATAAACTCCTTATTTACAAAATATACTACTTTTTTTATTAAACCAAATGTGTTATATTAAACGCTGTTATGAAGTTTATTCCACATAATCCCTATATTGTCGGGAATCCGATTAAAACAAAAGCCATGTTTTTCGGGCGGGAGGACGATTTTCAATTTGTAATTCGTAAAATAGGGATGGGAACTACGAACCAAATTGTTGTCTTTTGCGGTGATAGACGTTCGGGAAAAACCTCGATTTTATTTCAGATTATGAATGGCAGGCTGGGTAAGAAGTTTTTACCCGTACTCATAGATATGCAGATTCTGGCAGGTGTAAAATCCGATTTGGAATTTTTTAAAACAGTTATAGAAGTCGCCTGCTCCGCAGTCAACCTGCCGGGACTCAGTCTGGAAAAAGTATCAAAGCAGGCCGGAGATTTTTCTATCGAGCATTATTTTGAAGCTTTTTTATTCTTCATCAAAAAAGAATTCCCGGAAAAGATAGTGCTTTTTTTATTGGATGAATATGAATTAATCGAAGCAAAAATCAGGGATAGATCCTTAAGTGAAAGTGTGGTTCATTACCTGGCAGGCATCCTGGAGAGTAATTATCGCATTTCATTTATTTTTACAGGTTCAACCAACCTGGAGAACCGTAAGGAAGAGTTTTGGAAGATATTATTAAGCAAATCGATTTATCGAAAAATATCATATCTGTCCCGTAATGATACCTGTCGCCTTATTGCAGATCCGTTACATGAGTACATTGAATATCCGGAGGATATACTGTCTATGATCTACCGCCTTACTGGCGGTCAACCCTTTTATACCCAGGTTATCTGTCAAAACCTAGTAGATATTTTAATGGAAGAAGAGCGTAATGATCCCGCGAGTGATGATTTAAAGAGAGTAATTAAAGATATTGTTGCCAATCCGCTTCCGCAAATGATTTATTCCTGGAACAATCTGTCGGATTGGACTCGGTTGATACTCTCCGCACTGGGGGGGCTTATTAAAAAGCCGGACGATTGGATCGACGATCACCAGGTATATCAATTCCTCTTACAGAGTAAGGTTCGTCTGCCGTTTAAACGGGAACGAATCAATATTCTCTTGGAAGAAGCTTATCAGCAGGAGTTTTTAGAAAAAAACGAGGAAGAAAAATATAGATTCAAAATTGATCTGTTCAGGCGTTGGATAAAAAAAGAGCATTCGATCTGGAAGACCGTTAAAGAAGTGAAGCTGGAATTAAAAAGACCGATGAGGGTAGTGCTTTCCTGGGCAGCTATTCCCGCAGCATTAGCTTTAATCGGATTTTTACTTTTTGTTGCACTTCCCAATTGGTTCGGAGTACAACCTTTTGGAAATTTGTTTCAAACAGCCTTTAATCACGTCAGTGATATTAGAATAAAGGCCAACCTGGCTCCTTTTCATGTAACCATTGATGAATCACAGACGCTGACCAGTGAAGGTCTGGAAGATATGTATGTAATTACCATACCTACATTAGCTGTGGGGGAGCATACCTTTAAATTTACTCATCCCGATACAGGTGTAGTTTTTGAAAAAAAGATTGCGATTGCGCAAGAGACGACATATATACCGGTATTTTTTAGCAAAGAGCACAGCACTGCCGGTGAGGACGCTCCCCGCAAGGAAGTGTTGGTAGCCGGTGAAGTAGGATCGTTCTTTGTTTCCAGTGTGCCGCAGGGTGCGACTATTTTAATCGATGGTGTTGTAAACAATGTTACTCCCCAGTTGATTCGAGATGTTCCTCTGGGCATGCACAGTATTGGAATAGTAATGGAAGGTTATAAACCTGAATATTTTGAGGTAAAAATTGCAAAAAACGAAATTATCGAAAGGAATATAGTACTCACCGCCAGTTATGGTACATTAGTCATAGACGTCAGGCCCACAGCCAAGATTTATTTAGACGGAAAATATTTAATCGATACACCCTATGCCAAACCGCTCGCTATTGCTGCCGGCAGGCATGTTCTCACAATAGAAAATGAGTCTTTAAAGGTGAAAAAAGATATTCCAATTCAGGTGAATGAAGGAGAAACAATTTCTATTAAGGAGGATTTAAAAAAGTGAAAAAACGTATTGGCTTATCTTTGATTCTGCTTATTATGATCTGTAGTTACGGTCTGACTCAAGAGCCGGATGAAATAAAGCCTGAACGGAGTGAAGCGGAGTTAAAATTGGATGTAGCAAAAAGGCTTTATGCGGAAGGTAATTATGCAGCATGTAGGTTATTTATTGATGAAACTATTACCATGATGGAGGAAAACCAGCTATCCCATACACCTAAGATACTATCTTCATTTTATATATTAAAGTCCTTTGTGATCTATGCATTTCGTGAAGAGGGATATCAGGATCAGATTGAACAGCTTTTACTAACAGCGATCGAAATATATATTCACTATGAGTTTGAAGATCCGAGAGAGGTTCCTTTATATATGCTTGAACAGTTTAGGAGAATAAAAAGCGAATATTTATCCCAATTCTTAAAATCCACCCGCAGGCATACAATCGGTATTTATGGGGGCTTCATTTTACAGCCTTCGGTGCTGGAAAATCCCGCAGTTATCCAGCCGGGAATTCATTATGCTTTTAACCTGAGTGATTCCTGGGCGTTATGGATAAATATCGCCATTCCCACTCAGATTCCAATATTGGAGACAATAAACGGAAGCATTGGTGCTACATGGTTTCCCTCATTTAAAATAGAGACTATATCATTAGGACTTTCCATAGCTTATGCGTTTAAACTCGAGCATTATGAAAATTATACTCACTCGATTCTATTCGAAGGATATGGCGAGGTTGTTTTCCGTTCCGGATTAGGTTTTGGAGCCAGTGTGGAGCTTTTACGTTTTGATTTACTTTTGGGCAGTGAAGGTATGGAGCTTCCCGAATACGGATATATTGATCTTTTTCCCGAATCAACTTTACGCTTGGCATTCGCCAATTTACATTTTTATCTATTTTATACTTTTTAAGGGAAGATTTATGATAGAGCCAGACAGACCAATTGTAAGTGCTGATAAATTTTACGGTCAACGTACTACTGTGCGGAGAGTGTTTTCACGAATCGGTGCGGACAGGCCGCAATCGGTTGCTATAATCGGGGGGAGAAAAATAGGCAAAACATCTCTTCTAAACTATATTCATAATCAGGAGATTCAGCAGCAATATCTTGAGAACAGAAATGATTTTATCTTTATAAAAATAAATCTCAAAAATGAAAAATATCAGAATGCAGAGAGCTTTCTGCGCTCTGTTTATACACAGCTTACTCAAAATCAAAATGAAGATGGTAATTGGTATAATCTGATGCAAAAGTTTGTTGAAGATTGCCATAACACGGGGAAAAAACTTATTCTTCTGCTGGATGATTTTCATTACATCACGCGCAATCAGAATTTTCCTCTGGAATTTTTTTCCTTTTTAAGATCTTTGGCAAATAATTATAATCTTGCTTATGTAACTACTTCGTATCTGGAGCTACAAAAACTTTGTGTGGCCAAAGATATAGAAGAATCGCCCTTTTTTAATATCTTTACCAATCTGGCATTGGGATTATTATCATGTCCGGATGGTGTATCCCTCTATATGGATCTCACAGACTGCAGCAGGGAGCAGGCGGAAAATCTTGTAAACTGGTGCGGTCCCCTGCCGTATGTGTTAAAAATAGCAGCACAAAAGATAAATACACCTGGTTCTTTTAATGACCAGGTGTATGAAAAAATATTGCTGCCGGAGCTTTCGGCCTATTTCGAAGAGATTGTTTCCATTTTACCGAAGGATGCATTTAAACCCTTAAAAGAGCTGGCAAAAGATAAAGAGCCAAGTCCGAGAGAAATTCATCACCTTCAGCCGCTTATCCGGCAGAGTTTTCTTGTTGAGGATATGGATGAACTTAAGTTTTATTCTCCGGCTTTTAAAAATTATATTTTGAAAAATTTTTCCGCGTCTTTACTTAAAGGAACAGATTCTTGTTTTTAAAAGGTGAGGATTAATTTACCATGGGAAATATCGAAGAGCTGTTGCGAAAAAGAAAAGAACTTCTTGAAGAAATCGATAAAGAGATACAAAAAAGTTATACCAGACCTGTGGCTTTAATGTTCACCGATATTGTAGCTTCCACCGAGTACTTTGAAAAAAAAGGTGATATCGCGGGCAGGCAGATGATCCAAACACATAATGATATCTTGTTTCCCATCGTCAAAGATCACGGCGGTAAAGTCATAAAGACAATCGGCGATTCCATTATGGCAAGTTTTGATAATCCGTTACAGAGCGTTACGTGTGCCATTAAGATGCAGAAGGCTTTGGCAGCATATAATAAAGGCAAAGCGGTGGATGAGAATATAAAAGTAAGGATTGGAATTCACTTCGGACAGGCTGTTGTGGACGAAAAGGACCTCTTTGGAGATGTGGTGAATACCTCTGCCAGGGTAGAAGCTAAGGCGCATGCAGGTGAAATAATCATCTCTTCTTCGCTTAAAAAAGAAATAGCAAGTGCCGATTTACCACTTGTTTTTTTAGGAAGCGATTATGTCAAAGGTAAAAAGCAGAGAATAGATTTTTTTCTTATCAATTGGAATAATCGAGAGCAGGAGGAGATCGCCCGCTCCTGGAAAGAACGAATACATATTAAGGTCATTGTGGAAAAAGCAGCGGCTCCTAAAACAAAAATCGCAATAAAGCAAAACATCGATTTTAAAAGAAAGGCTTCTCTAGTAAAACCGCTTGCTAAAAAGGGGAATCCTTATCTCAACAGGGTTATGCTTCCGCATCCCGAGATGTTTTACGGGAGGAAGGGTCTGGTAAAGCGTGTTTTAACACGACTCACCGGGCAAAGACCGCAGTCTATTTCGCTTGTAGGTGAGAGACGAATCGGAAAATCCTCTTTGCTCAATTTTCTTAATTTTCCCACGACAAGAATTAATTTAATCGAAGATCCGGAGCAGTATATTCAGCTTTTTATAGATTTCCAGCAGTTAAGAACAATAGATGAAAGTGAGTTTATCGCAGTTATTTTTAAAGAGCTCGTCAAGCAGCTTGGGAATAATATAACAATCCGGATCACTCCCAATTTTGACGGTATGCATCTGTTGTGTGAAAAGATTGCCGAAGCAGGTTTCAAGTTCATCATGTTTTTTGATGAGTTTGAATCAGTAACAAAAAATGAAAAGATCGGACCCGAGTTCTATTCATTTTTCCGCTCCCTGGCTAATAATTATCCTGTGGCTTTTGTAACCGCTTCCGGACGTAATTTAAAAGATATGTGCGTAACACATGAAATATCGGACTCCCCGTTTTTTAATATTTTTGCAGTACAGAATGTAGGATTATTTAAACAAGATGAAGCATATGCCCTTATTACCGAGTCCTCGGCACAGAACGGAATACCGCTGGAGCCGATCCGGCATGAGATAGTAGAGCAGGGGGGATTATACCCGTTTTTTTTACAGATACTCTGTTCAGCCTGGTATGAGTATTTGGAAAGCGAGGGATTAGCTGCGCAAGATTTGGCAGATAAAAAGATACCCAAAGAGGTTGTTAACATGTTTCGTGAAGAAGCGGAACCGCATTTTGAATATGTGCTTGAAACATTTCATAAGCAGGAAATAGAAATATTCAAAACCATTTTATCCGGAAAACAGCCCGAACCTTATTCGGTCTATACGGAGCAGTTGGAAAAAAAGGGTTATATCGTATGCGAAGAACCAGATGTGTATAAACCTTTTAGCGTCCAGTTCGAGTTGTTTTTAAAACGCAGGTTAAGCTAAATACCGCAAGAGATGTCTTGCAATTTGTCTCTTTTTTTGTATACATTAATGACATGAATTGTCAAAATCAAGCTAAAAATAAATCACAATGTAACTGTACCTACGGGGGCTGTTCCCGTTTTGGGGTATGCTGTGAGTGTATTGCCTATCACCGCAGGATGAATGAGCTTCCGGCATGTTATTTTACCAAAGACGAAGAACGTACCTATAATCGCAGTATCAGTTATTTTGTGCGTAATCGAAGTTAGGATATATTAAAAAGGATCTACAATGCAGATGAGAATTTACATTTCTCATTTACGGTTTTAGGAAACCTCGGTGGTTTTTTCTTCCTGTTTTTTGTTAAAAAACCAGGCGGCGGCGTCTCTGATTATTTGAGAAAGCATGAGAACCTCTATATTTTTCTTTTTAGAAGCCTCGAGAAATTTTTGCCAGACCCCCTCTGTGTAATTTTCTCTTAAAGTCTTTAAAGTGCTTTCCACCTGCTCTTTTATCTCATGGTCGCGCGCAGAGTACGAATCGAGCAGGTAGAGTGTTAAGAGCAGGAGCACAATATCCTTGGTTATGTGCAGCAGAGATAATAATCCGTTTTTTCCCTGCTCCTCTTTGTTTTGTTGTAACAAGGCAAACGCATAATTCCATCTGATCCAATCTCTATTGTGTGTACCTGCCATCTCTAATAAAGAGTTAAAGAAGCTTTCCGCTTCTTGCGGTTTGCCGGACAGCAGATAGGGGATGCTGAACTGGGTGGAATATCTTTGTACCAAAGCAGGCCTTTTTTTCATAAGATGTTTCTCCAGCTTTATTATGGCGTCAATATGAGATGTTACCAGATACGAGTTGATAAGAATCTTGATGTAACTGTTTCTGGTCGAACCCTTGTTAAAGATACAGTTTTCCAGAAAAACGATAACTCCATTCCAGTCTTCTTTTTCCAAATATGAATAAAAACGCAGATTCAACAGGAAATATGTATTGAATACTATAAGAAATGCTATGAAGATAATGATAATTATAAGATTTTGCCTTATTACAAGCAGGAAGCTCTCTTCACCCATAAAAAAAAGTGGCGCAAAAAAGATTAATACAAATGAAATTATAAGAACAAGATTAAATGTGATAAAAAGAGCTTTGAATTTCATTATAAAATCCCCTATACTAAGAGGTCATGTTATAATATAATTGAGCTCAGGTCAACAGGAGTGAGAAATGAAGAGTGTTAATGTAGATAACCTGTCACCGAACTTATATTTCAGCGAACCCGTCTTTTTAGAAGGTAAATATATTTTGCTTTCTCCCGACGTACCTGTAGATGAATCTCTGATAGCGCGACTTAAGAAGTGGAACATAGAGAATGTCTTTACAGACGGTGTTTATATCGGCAAATCCGAATATACCACCGCGACCGATAAAGAAACAATCGAGTTTAATTTAGAACAAGATGTAAAAAACCAGACAGCACAGGAAGAGACAATTAAATTTTATTTTGATTTTTTGACTTTCTGCAAGAATATATTTTTTGAATTTATTCAAAAAAATCAGATAAATATAGAAAGTATTTCCGAGATAATAAAAAAAACTATTGAACATATTAAACAACATCGAGATTTAATTTTAAAATTTAATGAGTTAAAATATCCGACTGATAATTACCTCTACAACCATAGCGTAAACACAGCACTTTTATCCCTGGCAATCGGCAGCATCCTTAAACTTCCCCCCCATAAACTTATTGAGTTGGGAATTGCCGCGCTGCTTCATGACATTGGGATGATCAAGCTACCCCAGCAGCTTTATTCCAGTAATAATCCGCTTAACCCTCAGGAAAAAAAGGCGATTATGGCCCATACGGTTTTGGGATATAAAATATTGAAAAGCCTTTCAGTCGCGGAAAATATTGCCTTGGGAGCTTTTGAACATCATGAACGCTTAGACGGGAGCGGTTATCCCCGGGCACTAAAAAATGAAAATATATCATTATATGCTAAAATTATTTCGGTAGCCTGTTCATTTGACGGCAGTACATCCGAGCGTCCCTTTAAGGAATCCCTGGATGGCCATAAGGGCATCGTTGATTTGATAACGACGAATAAAAACCGTTATGATGAGAATGTACTTAAAGCACTTATATTTGCCATTTCGATCTTTCCTATAGGTACACATGTTCTGCTCTCTGACCACGCAAGAGGAGTTGTGGTTAAAACCAATCCTAAAAATCCTAAATGCCCGATTGTCCGAATTTTAATAGATAAAAACGGCAAGCAGTTAACCGATCCGGTCATTGTACAGACGTCTGAAGATTCCGGTATTTCAATCTGGCGTGCTTTAGAAGATTACGAAAAACCAAAATTAGAGAGTGGTAAAACCCAATAGATCGGGATATATGGAAATAAGTATTGAGTTTCCTTCAGGTAAAAAAAGGGCCTTTAATTCAGGTGTAAAAGCAGAACAGATCTTAGCTGATTCCGAGTTTAATTCCATCAGAGATTTTATTATTGCCGCAAGAGTAAACAATGAGATAGTCAGTGTGTCGTATAAATTAGAGGTAAGCTGCGCTTTACACCCCATACTGCTCGATTCCCGAGAAGGAGTAAATATTTACCGCCGCTCTCTCTGTTACCTCTTAGCCATCGCCTGTAAAAAGGTTTTTAAAGACAGAAGGCTTGTTATCGGACACTCACTAGGTAAGGGGTATTATTACTATTTTGACGGTATGGATTCTGTTCCTGAAACCGATTTGAACAAGCTTACGGAGGAAATGCTGGAAATCGTAAAGAACGATCTTCCTATCCGCAGGCACAGCATGTCGTATCTGGAAGCATTAAGTTACTTTAAAGAGAATAATCAGCCTGATACCGTGCTGCTTATAAAAAACAGCAATAAACCTAAAATACCGGTTAATAGCTGTGGAGATTTTATCGATATTTCGCATGGTCCTCTTGTACCAAACACAGGCAGGCTTAATACGTTTAAAATAAAAAATTATCATCCGGGATTTATCCTGCGCTATCCTCCTATGGCTGCTCCCAAGCAAATAACACCTTTTGAAGATAATCCGCTGCTTTTTTCAATTTATCAGGAGTATAAACATTGGGGTAAAATCTTAAATATCAACTGTATCGGGCTGCTCAACGAAAAGATTAAGGCCGGAGAAATAAAAGAATTTATCGAAGTAGCAGAGGCCCTGCATAATCGGAAGATCGTTGAGATTGCGGATATAATTCAGCGCAAAAGAACTGTTTTGGGGCTGGTGCTCATAGCGGGTCCCTCTTCTTCCGGGAAGACTACCTTTATGAAAAAACTGGCCATTCAATTAAAGGTATTCGGTATTACACCTGTAACTATTTCGATCGATGATTATTTTTTACCCAGAGAAGATACTCCCAAAGATAAATATGGAAATTATGATTTTGAAACAATAGACGCTGTAAATATAAAGCTGCTTAATGAGCATATTACCAGCTTGCTTGCCGGTGAAGAAGTAATAATCCCTCATTATAATTTTGCCGTCGGAAGACCTAAAAAGCAAGGTAAAAAGGTGAAGTTGGAGCAAAATTCTATTTTAATGTTTGAGGGAATTCATGGGTTGAATGATAAACTCACTCCGCGTGTAAGTGCGGAAAAGAAATTTAAAATTTATGTTTCGGCACTCACTCAGCTTAATCTGGATGATCACAATCGAATTCCGACCACAGATGTACGCCTGCTTAGAAGAATAGTACGCGACCATCAGTTTCGAGGAAATAATGCTTTAACTACTTTTAAAATGTGGCCTGCAGTACGAGCCGGTGAAAATAAGTATATTTTTCCTTTTCAAAATAATGCTGATATTGCTTTTAATTCCAGCTTGGATTATGAGCTTGCCGTGTTGAAGGTTTATGCCGAACCTTTGTTAAAAACAATAGAACCTTCTTATCCGGAATACAGTGAAGTACAGCGTATGCTGATTTTTTTGGATAATGTTATTCCTATTCCTTCCTTATGGGTACCTGTTCAGTCCATTTTGCGAGAATTTATAGGTGAGAGCGATTTCTCATATTAAATCAGCAATTTCAAAGTGGAATTTTGCTATTAAATGAGCTTCTTGCAAAAATAAAATTTTTGCAAGAAGCTCCTAAAATGGAAATTGCTAAATTATTATGGTATAAAGAATAAGTATTTCACTAACTTAATATATTTTGAGTTTTGCAATTTCCTCAAATAATTATGGATTGAGTTCGTATAATTGTTTTTTCAATCATTGATATGAAATCCCTACTCGGCTCAAGAAACATGAGACCGAAACCGCTTTCTATGGGTGTGGAGTCTTCATTAAAAATACGGGCTGAGCGTACTATTCTCACTTTACCTTCATAAAAACGTTCGCCGTGATCATCCACGAGAATATCGATTACTTCACCCATCTCAAAAATAGACAAATCCTCTGTCGAAATGAAAATGCCGCCTATAGAGAGATTAGTCGTTCTGAATTCCATTATCGAAAAAATATTATCCGGTGTGGCTTTTTTAATAATAGTTTTTAAGCAGTATTGTTTTCTTTCGTCTTTTCTCTGCTCAACCATGGTTAAACCGCCTGTCTAATTATAGTATAAGCAATCACTCATGTTGTGTAAAGATTAAAAAAAGACGGGTACGAGGCATAAGCCAAATTTTAAATTACCCGGCTTTCAGTGATTTTTTGGGGGGGAGAATAAATGCCATTTGCGGTACTTTTGAACATAAGCGCACGTTGCGGGAAGATAGCGTGAAAACAGGGCATGGAATATTGTTACCTTTTCACAGTTTCTGCAAATTTGGAATCTTTTTTTATAAATAGTACATTGTTTTGTTTTTTCATCTAAATATTCACAAGGTTTGTGCAGATTTATAATTACACCAAAATGATGTTCTTCTTTTTCATAACAGCAGATTCCACACTGCAGACACACTCTCTCCCACTCCTGCTGTTTCTTTAAAAAATAAGCACGAATACTGCTACATAATGCTCTTTTTTTCATAGGCTGATTTTTTATTGATAATAATAAATATAATGGGAATAGAAATCCCTAATACAATTAATAGAATTGCCCAAAAGAGCTTAAATTCAATAAAGAAAATCAAAAAGTAATAGATAACGGCAGATAAGATAATAATAGAGCCGGTGAAGAGGGCAAAGCGCATTTTTAGTTTTTGTACTGAAAAGAAATATATACATAAAAAAGACACACCTATACACAAGAGTAAAAATACAGGATGATAACTTATTTGAGGTTGAATTGACACCATAGAGATCCAGAGACTGACTCCGTAGAGCGAGCCTGTTGGAAGCAGAGCCCACCACTGGGCTTTCTGAAGCAGAAAAACAATCAGAAAGGTTGTTCCAAAACCAATTCCCAATATGGTAGCTGCGGTCAAACTGAAAATCTTGGAAATACCTACAACCAGAGTAAAGGAACCAAATGAAAAAGCAACGCCGGCAGGTATAATAAACCAGAAGAGTCCTCCTCCTCTGCCTTGAAAAAAAGCAAACACCACACCGGTAATGAAGAATAAAATCCCGATCACCCGATCAACCGCATAGCCGACGGGGGGTATCACACTGAAATTAGTGAGTAAAAAGAAGATACCGCTTAAGATGAGAGCTACACCCATAAAACCTGTACGCCAGAAGAATAATTTATTATTTGATTTCACTGCATAATCCTCATCATGAATTAGGATTATACTATAACAGTTTTAATAATTTTGTGGTAGTGCCTGCAATATAAATGCTGAGTCGATTCGGCAGTTTATATTTAACTAATTAAACTTGACATAACCTATAAACTCTATTTACACTGAAAAGAGGAAACAACCGCTTTTAGGGAGAGGTAATAATGGAGATATTAAAAGGGATCCTGATAGGGGTGTTAGGATTTTTCATATGTATTTTTATGATTTCCTTAAGTTTTGTAAATGTAGTTCATACAACGGTATTAAATGTTGATTTTATGGTGGAGCAGATTGCTCACATTGATTTTGCTCTCTTGCTGGAAGATGTTTTAAGAATATATTTCCAGAATATGGAATTACCTGATAATTTTTTACAATCCTCATCTACGGAAATAAATGCTATCATTAAAATGCAGGTTAAGGAACTCCTCACATCAGTATATGCATACCTCCATGGCACAGATGATATTTCGCATATTGAAGTACGCCTTCATGAATTATTTTTAACACTTAAGCCTTCATTGGCGAATGCACTCTATGATTCACTCACTCAGCAGGGAGAAAAAATCCCTAAACAGGAACTGGAGAAAAGATTTGATATCATATGGGAACAGCTGTTAAAGGAAATCCCCGAAACATTAAAAGTGGATGAAGAATTGCTTGCAGCGCAGGATGTGGCTACGATTTCTGATGTGAGGACAGCATTTCAATCTTTTCAATATACTTACCTGGGTTTAATATTTTTTATCCTCCTCTTGGCGGGGATTGTTGTCTTTGTAAATAAGAGCATTGTGCTTTCACTACGTCATATGGGTATTATTGTGTTAGTGCCGGGAATATTACAGGTTCTGTTTATCTTTTTACTCAACCAGACCGGAACCTGGCCCTCTTTAACAGAAAGAGTCCCCAAATATATGACAACATATGTAAGTAATGTGCTCAAGGCCTTTGCGCATTCACTGCAGCTTTTTACTATCATTTATATTATTGTGGGTTCGCTCTTAATCGGAGTTTCGGTAATGATAAGTATGGGAGTGTTTAAGACCATAAAGAAATCAGATGTTAATAGTTAAACTTGACCGTAAGCGGAATAACAGGCTTTTTAAGTTTGAGTTCACACCAATTATTGTGTATCTTCCACGAATTTTGAGGTAGTTGTGTGTTCCCCAACAGGATTGCTCTTATAGGCGTGGCTATTGTCGCAAGGCAAATTTTAATAACAATCCCGGAATATGGGTACAACGCCGGTGAGAGTCTTCCGCTGGTACGTTTGATAGAGAGAGTAAGCGTATTTTTTCCCGACTTACCTTGGATCAAGAATAATGAGTAGTGGTCTTGTTTATATTTTAAACTGTAACCGTCGTCAATATACCAGCTGCCCTGAAATATGTTGTCCGGGAATACAAGTAAGATGGGAGTATGCTTATTAATTTCTTCGGATACTTCTACAGGCGGGGAGGTGGCGATTACTGCACCGCGGCGGATAAAAAGAGGTATTGTTTCTAAGGGAGCCTTAGCTTTAATCCGCGTACCACCTGAAATGAGTGAAGATGTATACCAGTCAATCCAGTCATTACCTTGGGGAAGATAAACCATACGCTCTGTTTTTTTCGCGCTTAATACAGGCGCGACTAACAGATCCGGACCTATTAAAAACTCTGTAGCAGCGACTTTCTCTTTATAACAATTTTTATCAAGTGGAAACTCTAAAAAGAGCGGCCGCATAAGAGGAATGGCGCTCGAGCAAGCCTGCTGCACGTATGTATAAAAATAAGGTAAAAGCATATAGCGAATTTTTAAGACATCTCTGCATATATCCTCTATTTTTTCACCGAAATGCCAGATTTCTTGAGGTGGTGTGCCATCTGAAGTATGGTTTCTGGAAAACGGATAGAAAGCCCCAAGCTGCATCCAGCGTAAAAAAAGCTCTTTACTGGGCTTTCCGAAAAAGCCGCCGATATCCGGACCAATAATAACCTGGCCGGACAGTCCCATGTTAAGCAGCATGGGTAGAGAGACTCGCAGGTGTGACCATTTACTTTTGTTATCTCCGGTCCAGCTTGCTGCATAACGCTGAATGCCTGCAAACGCAGAACGACTAAAAAGAAACGTTCGGAGGCCTTTTCTAAGTTTACATAATCCTTGGTATGTTGCTTTTGCCATCAATAGACCGTAACAGTTATGCACGCTTTTATGGCGCAGAGCAGGACTTTTACCATCACTATTATGCAGAATGTGATCAGGTATGGTGAGTTGGGTTGTGAAAACAGCCGGCTCATTCATATCGATCCAGTAGCCGTCAATACCTAATTCGGTATACACGCGGTAAAGTGATCCCCACCAGTTTTGCACTTGGGATGATGTGAAGTCCGGAAAGGCGGCAGCTCCCGGCCAAACCGGGTCATGATAAAGAGCACCATCTTCATGGGTACAGAAATAACCGTTTTTAGCTCCCTGATTATAAATATTCCACTCCGGGTCCTTTTTTAAACCCGGATCGGACATGATAACTGTTTTGAATTTTTTAGCTTTCAGTTTCTTTATCGTGTCTACAGGGGAGGGAAAACGCTTTTTATTCCAGGTAAAAGAGCGGTAGCCTTGCATATGGCCGATATCAATATGAAGAACATCGCAGGGGATCTTACGGTTTCTAAATTCCCCGGCAATATGTAAAAGCCGTTCCGCCGACTCCTTTGCTTCCCAGCGGGAGTGGTGATGTCCCAACACCCAGCGAGGAGGAAGCGGATATCTGCCGCACAAATCAGTAAAATTGGAGAGCACTTCCTTAAGTCGGGGGCCGGCAATCACATAATAACAGAGAGGCCCTCCTTCAGCTGCATATGAAGTGATAGGAAAATTATGAGAGTCAGTTAATTCAAACTGGCAGTAATGGGGATTATCAAAAAAGAGAGCGTGGGTAAATCCATCCTCACGTACTGCAATCTGTAGAGGGCAAGATTGATAGAGAGGATCTGTTTTTACATTCATATCGGCGGCATTTGTATTCCACATTTTGAGGAGTTGGTTGTTTTTAAACAAGCTGCCTGTTTTTTCACCAAAACCACAGTAGTGCTCTTGTTCCGCTGCTTGCTTGGAACATGCTACCCAGTCATGATTAAAAGCAGGGGCTTTAAGATCCCTGTGAAGAATGTGAGCACCATATAATATATCAAAGGTTAAACTATGAGTATTAAATACGGCTTCTAGCCGCTCTTGTTTTTTATTGTTAACAATACTTTTTATCCGGATTTGGTCTTCCGTTTGTTTTATTTTCAGGCGTGAACTTTGATTGAATATTACACTCCATGTAAGGTAGTTATTTTTCGGAAATAGAGCGGTTTGCGCTGAATCAAGACCTTGGCCTGTTACAATGATTCTCCACATTGAAGGAGTAAGACAGTCAACAATTATTTTACCATTTAGACAGTCTAACGTAAGGGTTGTGTGTTCTTCATTTAAGCTGCAGCCTTTAAAATCTGTTAAGGAGGTCCATTTATTTGGTACATGTCTCTTGTTCAGTATCGGATCCAAGCAATTAAAGGCCATTTTCCGTTTTAAAAAATCTACGAATTTAGAAAAGAGGTTCATTTATCTCCAGCTTTATTTCTCTTGAGCACTAATGCCTTTAACTAATTTATCAGGATATTTTAAAAATACGATTATCCCAAGTATTCCAATAACACTGACAGCGATACAGGCCAAACGCACACCCAGAGGATTAGCAATGTCTTTTCCGAATACGGAATAGAAAAAGGACATAAGTAAAAAGGATATACCGAGATTGAGTTTCATAAAGAAACCGTGTACTCCGAAGTACATTCCTTCTCTGTGTTCTTTTGTTTTTTTAAAATCGAAATCACAAAGATCGGAGATAAATACATTGGGTACCATCAAAAGCACTGCTACTGAAAAGCCGAAGAGTGCAAAAATAACTAATGCCCAGATGAGCGGACCGGTGTTAGAGTAAAGTGTAGCATTTTCCTGGCCTGTTTTTAGATATAATACTCCGGTTTGTGTCCCTATCCACACATCTTTATTGTTTAAAATAAGCAGGCTGGAAATATACTCTTGAGGTAGATCCTTTGTTTTCGAGGAATCGCACGATTCGCCCTTGAAAGTACAAAGACCACCCTTAGTACCCACCCAGAGTACACCGTCGGGCGCCAAAGCCAGTGCACTTACTCTGTTATCGGGAAGCCCATGGTCTTTTGTATAGGTTTTCCAGGAGCTGCCATTGAAATAACAGAGGCCTGCAGCAGTTCCACACCACAGTTCGTCGTCGCCAGCTACTGCTAAAGCGGTGATACTATTATTACTCAAACCGTCTTCTTTTTTATAAGACTGCCAGGTACTTCCGTTATAACTTGATAAACCCTGCTCGGTACCGATCCAGATAATACCTTCTGCAGCTAAAGCCAAAGTTGTGATATTATTGTTAATCAGACCGTCATTTTGGCTAAAACTCTGCCAGGATCCTTGTTTATAGTTGGCCAGACCGTTTTTTGTTCCGCACCAGACAGTACCTGCCTCATCTACTGCCAGGCAGGTTACATGGCTGTCTGGCAGGCCGTCTTCTGTATTAAAGGAGCTCCATGAACCAGCGCTGTTTACGGAGATGCCTTTTTTTGTGCCGAACCAGAGGGAGCCGTCAGCCAGGGTTAAGCTTGTCGTAATGCTGTTATCCGAAAGCCCTGAGTCTTTATTAAAATACTCCCAATTTTTGTCTTTAACCGTAGAGATACCGCGTGCCGTACCGATCCAGATCGTACTGTCCTGTGAGCTGGTTACTGTGGTAACATAGTTGCAGGTAAGGCCTTCCGGATTGATGCTGATACCGGTAAAGGAGATGAGTACGGAGAAAAAAGCAAAAAAACCTAAACCGGCAATCATGACAATCTTCTTACCTATTTTACGTGAAAGAAAAAGTACCAGCGGAAAAAATGCAGCTGCACCCACAAAAATAATTACAGAGGCCATGCCAATAGAATCCTCACTTACCACCATTAATGTTTCCCCGATGTGGTTAACCGAGGAGCGGAGGGTATTGAACATAAACCAGAAACACATATTGGCAATGAGAAAAATTATAAAGGGACGGCTTTTTATAGTCTTTTTAAGAGAATCCCAAAAGGACACGGAACTGGGTTTGGCATCTGAGTACTTCTTCTCATTTACTGCAAAGACAGCTAAATACAATAAAACCGCACCGATAGCACACAATATCACAGCCATCAGCTTAAAGGCTGTAGTCGGATTGCCGGTTTTCAAGAAAATATCATAAAGCATGGGACCGCCAATCATAACCAATCCGGCTCCGATAAGTGCGAAATAGCCCTGAGCTGTCGTCATGTTAAGACGCTCTTTTTCGGAGTGGCCCAGCTCTGGAATTAAGGCAACATAGGGAGCCACATAGACAGTGTAAAACAAGAAAAACAAGCCGAAGACAATAGCCGAATAGATTACATTAAAAACAGTAGTAAAGGGAAAGGGTTGAAAAAAGACTAATGCAGTACTGACTGCCAGAGGCAAACCACCGATTATAAGGAAAAACCTGCGCCTGCCCAGTTTTGACTTTGACCTATCCGACCAAGAGGCGATCAGAGGATCTGCAACAGCATCCACAATCCTGCCGAATACCATGAGGAGTCCTAAGATAGGGATGAAACCTAAAATCAATTCAGGAACAAACTGAATCATTCCCTCTTCAATAGCTTCTGCAGTCGGTAAAAAGAACTTGGCTGCATAGAAGAGAAGCATGGTATCGAATAATGCATGACCTGCAGTTGAAAAGTTGTACAAAAAAAGGCGGGAACCTTTAAATCGCTCCATAGCTATACCTCCGTACTAAATTTTTTTATTGTCCATTGCGGTAAACTACAATTATAGGATACTAGAATAAATGGAATTGCTGAAATAATCAATCAAATTTTTAGGGGCTTGTCTTCAAGTGATTTCCATACTAAAATATAGCTACTAAAACAGGTATACGCCAGAATAGCTCAGGGGTAGAGCAACGCTCTCGTAAAGCGTAGGTCGTGGGTTCAAATCCCACTTCTGGCTGTAGCAAGCTTTGTTAAATGCTTGCATTATAACAAAATAGAAAACTACCAGAAAGCTGGCGTTTTCTAATAAATCCAAATTGTAGCCAAGATGTAGCCAATACATTGAGGCTTAAAAAGGAGTTGTTAGAATGACAGCCAGCAACAAAAAACCATTTACATTTTACACTCGAACAAAAAAAGACGGGAAAAAAGTTTATTATGTTCGTTTTAACCTACCAGACGGAAGCAGAACGCCCGGACGTTCCACGGGCAAGTTTTCACAGAATGCAGCCGAAGCCTGGGCATATAACGAGCTTAGAAAAGGTTCTCCGGTAGTAAAGCTTAATGTTACCTTTGACGATTTTTCAAAAGATTTCTTTGACTGGGATTCACAATGGGCATTAAGCAAGCGTTCTACTGGCAAGCGATTGTCTGTAAGAACATGCAAAGAAAAAGTATCAATCCTTAAAAACAGAATATCGCCTTACATTGGAAACCTTAAACTGTCCGCTATTGATAAAGCCACGATTACATATTTAAGAAATGAGCTTTTCCGTAAAGGCTTAACAGGAGATTCTATCAACAAGGCTTTATCCTGTGTATTTGCCGTTCTGCAGGCCGCAGAGGATAAAAGCCTTATAGCAGCCATACCAAAAATAGAGAGGGCAGCTAAAAACTGCCGCGAGCGCGGGATACTTGACACCAAAGAAGTAAAAGAGCTTTTCTCTATATCCTGGCCAGACAAACGGGCTTATATTGCCAACCTTACAGCCGCATACTCCGGCCTTAGAATGGGTGAGCTTTTAGGACTGCAACACAAGTCTTTAAGGGACGGCTACCTTGATATTGTGCGTAGCTGGAATCAACATTCAAATGTACTTAATCCTACAACAAAAACAGGCCGGAGCAGGTATATACCTATACCTTCTAAGATTGAACTATTACTAAAACGTTTAATAGCCAGCTCACCGTGGGGTCAACAGCCGGATAATTTCATTTTTTATTATACCGAACTGCAAAACAGGCCAATGTTCGGCAAGCGTGTGCTTAATGGCCTTAAAGAAGCTTTAAAGGCTATAGGAATAAAGGAGACGGAGCGTAAAGATCGTTATATTGACTTTCACTCATGGAGACACTTTCTAAACAGCCTTCTGATAAATGCAAAAATCCCACTTAACAAGGTTATGGCCATAACCGGCCATATAACAGAAGAAATGGCAAAAAATTATTATCACACCGATGACCTGGCCGATGTTCGGCAGGTTCAGGAATCACTTTTAGGTGGTGATGTATGAAAAAATATAACGCCTATTGGCTACCGACGCGCAGGAGCCGGAAATGTACAAGGGTAGAGATTTTTGCGGAGAACAGAACAAGAGCAATCCAGCACGCCCGGGCACGGATGCAGGAAGCAACCGCAGGCCAGGGAGTTTTAATTAATGTTTTAGAATATATGGAGGGTAAACCATGAATAATTTAAGCACAAGCAACCTGTATGATCTGATTATACAGACAGGCAAGTATATCTATCGCTATGAGACAAAGGCTTTCGCGGAGTTCTTGAAATCGACCGGCCACGGGATCACCCTGGAAGCATTACAAGCTTATAAAGACCACTGCATAGAGCAGAGTTTTAAGGCCAGGACGATAAATCGTAAGCTCATGGTTGCGAAAATGGCCTTTAAGCGAATCCTTGAGGCTAATAAAAGCAATCTTACACAGGAGCAGCACGAGCGCATAGAAAAGGCCATGTCAGAGGTCAAGCGGATCAAGGAACCAGCAGCAAGCGACGTTTGCAATAAGATTCTTACAGAGGACGAGGTCAAGACCTTGCTTGACGGTGCAGAGGTATATAACCCGGAGATCAGTCTTTTTATTGAGGCATTGTGGCGTACAGGGCTGCGGATAAGCGAATTATTAGGCATTACCTTAAAGGATTGTAAATATATCGGTGGTGGTATCTATGCAATCCGGGTCCTGGGCAAAGGCAGTAAAGAACGCACGACGTACCTTGAGCAGTCGTTCTTTAACCTGGTACGTGATTATTTCGGCAGCATTTCTTTTCTATTCAAGCGTAAGAGTAAGCGTCCACGGAGCAGGTCTTATGTCAGCATGAACATCAAGCGGATGGCCGCACGTTTTCTGGATCGTAGGGACGTTGCCGCTCATTCTTTAAGACATTCGTTCGCTACTCACAGCCTTGAGCAGGGTATGAGTTTAGAATGGGTAAGACAAGCTTTAGGGCATTCGGATATTTCGGTAACGGTCAAATATTATGCTCATATCAGCGTTAAGCCCTGCCAGGTGATACAGGTCGCCCGGCTGGATCGAGTCCGGCGTATGGCCGCTTAAGGATACACAAGGGGATCAAGTGTAACAGTCCGTTGGACTGTATAAAAGATATATCTGCGTGTCTGCCTTCGGGCGGCTTTTTTATTGTTGCAATTTATATAACAACTGCTTAGAATGTAGTATAAAATAAAGGTGGTTTTTATGAAAAAAATGTTTTTTATTTTAATAGTAGTTTTTTGCGTTTTATGTGGATGTACGACTGAATCAGCTATGTATTCAGTGAAACCATTATTTAGTATTATTCAAAGTGACCATACTGATATAGAAGGCGATTATGAACAATTAGAATTATTAATTCATTCTAAAACAAGATTGTTCGGAACAGAAAACTTAACAATTTCAAAAAATATTAGAGATAATGGTACTATTGAGGAATATCAAATTATTCTAAGAATGAATTACACAGAATGGCAATTCCCAAGTAGTTTAAAAATGAATATTGACGGAAAAATACTCACTTTAACACCGTTTAATAATAAAAGAAATGTTATTTCTGGAAATAATGTTGAGGAAACATATTATTTCTATTTATCTAAAGAAGTAATAAAAAACTTAGGTAATGCTAAAATTATCGCCTTTCAATTTTTTAAAGATGAAGTAATCAAAATTGATTCAGAAGGTATTAAGGCAATAAAAGATTTTTTATCATAATTTAAGTAATACGCAAAAAAAGCGAAAGAGAGTTTACTTAAAGAATGATATTGATAATAGGTCTTAATTAAGATTATTCAGCATCTTTACCATATTTTTGAAGTCTTTCTTTTTTTCTTTTACCCGATTGGTATATAAAAGCAATTAATATTGGTGCAATACCTGATATCATAGCTCCTAAGCCATAAATATCTTTTCCTAAAAGAAGCAATATAAATCCTGCGACAATGGCTAAAACTCCCAAACTAAAAGCAAAAATCGACCCCCGTTTTGATTGTTTTATATCATGTGTAATTGCAGCCTTCTCTAATTCTCGTCGATGGGATCCTTGTTGTTCTGCCATTTTAAGTATACGTTCTGCTGCGCCTGGTAATATTTCATTGTATTTCTGAAAATTGTCAGGAGATGGTAGAGGCCCTGAGAATATTTCTGTCCGTACCATTTGATGAATTACTTGCTGTAATTGTTGTTTATTAACTGCTTCAGGAATTTTGTTTTTATTCCTTTTATTTTTTTTTGACATTAATTATTATTTTTGAATTGCCTCTACTGATTTTCTAATATCATTTCCTACTGCCTTAAAATCATTAAAAATAGCCCAAGAATCAGCCTGTTCTTCATTAACACTTCTATTATACTCCTGAAGAACTCCAAAAATATCTATTGTTCTAGCCATTCCTTCGCCAAAAGAAGGTCTAGCAAAAAGAAAATCTGTATTCCCCATAATTACCCCTTTTTTCTCTTAATTTAAATTTAACCATTTAATACCGTATTTTCAATCAATTATTATAATATCGGCAAAAAAAATCTACTATATCCAACTTAATACAACCTATAACAACTTAGAATACTAAATGTAGTATATGGGTTTCGTTTTGTCAACAAGTATTAATACGCCCGAACTGCAGCCATGCTTTTAATTTTATAAGAAATGTTATTGAATATATAGTAACAACATCTTAGAATATTATTAAAAGTATTAAGGAGATATTAATGAAAGAAAAAGTATTTTTTGGGCTTATCTTAGTATTTCTATTAAGTTGTTCCGAGCAGAAGAAGGAAGAAACAGTAACAACTACTTTGGAGGAACCTCAACCCCAAAAGACAGAAAAAGCAGATACTATTACGGATTCGCTTGGTAATTGGAAATGGAGTATTATGAATGCCGAAGTTATTTTAAAGAAAAATGAAAAGAATTATATATTGGAATTTAAACTTGATGATGGAAGTTCACGAAAACGAAATGTATGTATACATACGGATGGTGATATAATTGAGTTGAGAGTTTCTGATGATAATCCATATGGCGAATATTATAAAATAAATACTTCAGGTGATCTTGAATTTTGGGATAATGAAGGAAAATTCGATCTTGCAACAGTTGTAAAGAAATTTCACTATAACCCATAGTATAACTTAAATCTGGCGCACGCGCGCCACTTTCTATATTTTCAGAAACAAGTTTATATTCTCTAAGTGTTCTTTTTTCTAATCTGGTCTTTAAGACATAACCTATAGTTATGTAACACATTGATGGAAATCAGCTTGACACTTAAAAAATACAGGAATAGGATATTTCAGAGAAAGGAGGTTTCGCGCAATATAAATTTCGTGAAGTCCCCAGTTATCTGCAAAAAGCGCGCAAGAATTTATTTAACATGTTCTAAAATGGACGCATTAGAAACATAAGAATTATTTAATTAAAAAACATTCTTTGTATTAAGGAGGAGATATGGAAAACTTAATTTTCATGAAAATACCAAATGTTGTTTTCGCGACGAATCTGTTCATTAACGTTCCTATTATATTGAGATATGATGAACTCAACTTGATAGAAATAATAGAAGAAATGAATCTTGGATTTACCACTCAAATACCAATTTATCATTCAGATGGCACGTTTTTAGCAAAAATAAATGGTACTAGAATCTTCGCAACGGATGAAGGTAAAAAAGCAGGATTGAAAATTGAAAAATATCCGCGTATTTGGGCTTGTAAAATGAATAATAATACATTATTTGAAATTGAACATGAAAAAGGTGATCAATTCAGATTCAGTGCAGAACTTTATACATCTGATGGCCATTTTATTAAATGTAAATACATGACTGGACCTGAAATGAGTGATATTAACGGAAAAATACAGAAGATTGTTAGTTCAATGTCCAATTGCACTTTAAAAAATGTTAGGATTGGCGTTTGGTTAAAGAAAGACGGCTCCTGCTTAATTGGCGTGACATAATGGAATTGAAGATCAAATTGCCAAGTTTGCTATTAATGGTAAGCTTGGTTTTGGAGGGCGCGCTTTCAGCAGATAACAGCGGCTTGCCGGCTTCGGCGCATACGCGCCTTCGCCCAAATTGGCACATGTTTTAAAGCAAGTGTTGGGTTTAAGTCGTATAATTAAAACGGCAAGAAGGTAATTGTGCCAACTTCGGCAAGC
>Ga0315549_1000906_pt1 | contig 33417 bp, 22 predicted proteins | sample SalMarSW160200MG_FD_203101 | JGI IMG/M metagenome (GOLD analysis project Ga0315549, IMG submission 203101) | Salt marsh sediment microbial communities from the Plum Island Ecosystem LTER, Massachusetts, United States - Salt Marsh Sediment SW1601-200 ... | reverse complement strand
CTGCGAGGCCATCCGTTTCGCGAACTGTGGGGCAAACAACGATTTGTAAAGGCATATTAAGATCAGCAACCATCCTTTTGATGACAATTGCCTGTTGAGCGTCCTTCTGGCCAAAGAAAGCAATATCTGGTTGAACGATATTGAACAGCTTCGCACAGACGGTTGTGACACCGCGAAAATGCCCTGGGCGAAACCGGCCGCATAGCGGCTCAGTCAGCTTTTCGACCGTCACCCAGGTAAGGTTTTCTTGCGGGTACATCTGCTCCCGTGTAGGAGCAAACACAACATTGACATCTGTATTTCTACAGATTTCCAAGTCGGCTTTTATGGGTCTGGGATATTTTTCAAGGTCTTCACCGGGGCCGAACTGCGTGGGATTGACGAAGATACTGACTATAACAAAGCCGGTCTGATTGACAGCGGCTTCGATAAGCGAGATGTGTCCAACGTGTAGTGCACCCATAGTCGGCACAAAGCCAATCTTTTTTCCCTTTTCACGGGCAGCTTTTACTTGGCTTCTTACGGATTGTATCGTTTCTGCAACTTCCATTTTCTAAGGTACCTATTATCGATCTATGCCACTTCATTCGTAGGCACCGATATTTCGTGGGCCCTGCTCAGTTATAGTGTTTCCCCAAAAATCTCGTCCACCATTATTTTCTATATGTGTTCCAGTACCTATACAAGGTGAGCCTTTCTTAGGCATAAAACCTCTTAAGGTCTCAAAACCTGCTTTTACTGAACGCGGTGATACGAATAACGGATCACCCATAACTGCATTTGCGTCTTGCGGTGCGTTTTCATGCTTACCGTAATAAAGGTTGTTCTCAAAAATATGGTTTATACTTTGTCCCCAATCATACTTGGTTGACCCATCAACATAGAAGATGTTATTGGCAAAATACGTGTTTTCAGGCCAAGGTCCGCCCCAATTGTCCATCTTGATCATTGTCTTGTCGATTTGGCGATCGGGTTTCCCTGGAACGTAAATAATGTTGTTGTAAATTCTTGTGTTCCTTACTGGGCCGGAAATATGAAAACAAGGAGAAAAACCTGCGTGCTTTCCCATAGCCCGTAAGCCGTCATTGATACTAATGTTATATCGAATGATCGTTCCGGTATTGATTGCGATTGACTCTGCCGCATCGCCTTTATTGCAAATCAGCAAAAAGCCACCTTCGTTGTCATGGCTATAATTATACTGGATTATCGTGTCTCGACAGTCCCAATCGGAGTCAAAGCCCTGCCCGTCCCAGGGAGCTTTATGGTCGCTGACTTCATTGAATTGGATAATCGTATTATCACAGCCCCATGACCAGATACCGGCAGCGGCCTCGCCATCGGGTAGGATTCTAGTGCAATTGCGCATTACATTGTGCTCAACCAATGCTCCGTCACAACCGATGGGAACGATACCATCTCCCGGGATTTCCTCTAACAGGTTATTTCGTATAATCACGTTTAGGCTTGGGTACCAGCTCTCATCTCTTTTCCAATATCCGAATCCCATGATTCCGTTGCGTTCACAGCGGACAAGGTGACATCCTTCGATAAGCAGGTCATCGAAACGTGACTTTTTCTGCTTGCCCTCGTTACGCCATGCTATTCCATGCCCGGCACCCTGCCTTTTTATCAAGCTGCCGTTTATATCGTGAACGAAGAGGTTTTTGAGGTGAATGTGGTGAGCGGTGCCAAAGTCTTTGATATGAATATAAACGCCCATTCGGCCGGCTTTTCTTTCAGCCCCCTTATTTGTGATTTCGAGGTTGTTTACTTCCCAATACTCGACGTTATAGAAATATAATGCACTCTGATATTCCCCTTGAGCATTGATGCAGGGTTTTTTGCCTTTGCCATACATATCGATAACAATCGGACGAGGTTCTTCATTGACCAAGTCCCCACATCCTTGGGGTTTCAGTTGACCCGTGTATTTAGAATTTGCAGCAAAGAGAATTCTGTCTGCTGGCTTGAAAGTCATATCATTGACTTTTTTCAAAGACTTCCAGGATTGCTCAGGTGAGGTTCCATTGTTGGTGTCATTGCCATCAACGTTGTTTACATAGTAAGTTGTTGCCGATACAAAAGATGAGAAAAATAAAAGAACAGCCAATTGAACAAGTATCATAGAAACTAATCTTCGCATCGTTTTTTCCTTTTTACTTGACCACAGTTTTCACATTGAGTTCAAATCCCCCAATAAACTTGTCTGACGACAGTCAAGATTGGGGAGCTAAACATAAATTACCCTGCATCACCATTGCGAACGATAGTTAACCAAACTGCCGCCGATCGCTGACATTACATATTACATAACTTTTTATCTGATTCGTCAAATGTTCGATATCCTCCTCTCTCGTGCTATCAAAATTTGACACTGACAACCTAAAAATGGGGCAGGTTTTCCAACATGCAAAAAGTTGGTCGTAGTCGGAGTTGAGCGATTCCAAGAATTGCAGGTTGATTCGCTGCTCATAGGGGCGATTCCGCCTATGGATGCGCTCGAGACACCTTTGGGCTGAATCCTGCAAATATATGACGAGCACGGGAGGAACGATTTGCGCAGCAAATGTAGGGTATATCTTTTCATACAGTTCTAATTGTCGCGGACTGAGCAATCGGCGGGAGTAGATGAGCTCTTTATTAAAAATGTAATCTATGACGACAGGTTGGCCCTGATGTAAAGTGTCACGATTTAACTGCTCCGTCCTGGCGGTTAGGAAATATAGCTGCGAGTCCAAAGCCAACTCTTTTTTGCCGGCGTAGACCTGTGACAAAAAAGGGTTGGTGTCGTAAGGCTCGAGCAAAATATCGCAGTTAAGTGCACTCGAGAGTCTTTTTGTAAGTGTGGTTTTTCCGACACCGATAATGCCAGCAACACTTATAAGTTGTGGCTGATGTGGATCGATGTAAAAATCACAGCCGGTTAATCGACTTGCCAGTTCATTTACAGATTCTCTCAGGCGAGGATGAATCAGATTGGGATTGAGCTGGCAAAGGCCTTTGAGCACAAATGAGCGTAAGTGCACCTGCGGGTGCGGAACGGTCAAATTAGGCAAGTCGATAACGTCCTGGCCAAAGAGTAAAAGATCGAGGTCAATGCTCCGAGGAGACCATTTTGCTCTGTGCAATCGGCCAAGCGTCTTCTCGGTGCTCTCAAGTTCGCTGAACAATTCGTCGGCGCTCAAATTGGTTTTTAATTCGGCGACAGCGTTTAGATAGTTGGGCTGTTCAGTATTGCCCAAAGGTGGTGTCTCTATAATATCGCTGATCCGAACAAGCTCAATATGGTCTGCTTGAGCGAGCATATCGCAGGCTGCTCGTATATTGCGCTTTCGGTCGCCTAAGTTGCTGCCGAGTCCTATATATGCTGTGGTTGGTTGAATCATCAGGATAGAGATTTAACTACAGTTTGTCTGCTATGCGTTGCAAGGCTTCCTTAACGTTGTCAGGCGTGGCAAAAGCTGTCAAACGCATATAACCCTCTCCAGCAGGTCCGAAGCCTACGCCGGGCGTCCCGATGACATTGGCCTTTTGCAATAATTTGTCGAAGAAATCCCACGAGCTAAGACCATTGGGAGTCCTGACCCAGATATAAGGTGCGTTGATGCCGCCATATACCGTATAACCAAGCTTTGTTAGCGAGTCGCGGATTATGGCGGCATTACTCATATAAATGTCGATAATCTTGCGGATTTGCTTTTTGCCCTTTGGGCTGTAGATGGCTGCTGCACCAACCTGGGTAATGTATGATACGCCATTGAACTTGGTACATTGGCGTCTTTTCCAGAGTGAGTTGACATCGACCGCCCTACCGTCTCTGGAGTATGCCTTTAGCTGCTTGGGCACGACTGTGAAGGCGCAACGCACGCCGGTGAAGCCGGCTGTCTTGGAAAAGCTTCGAAATTCGATTGCTACGTCTTTGGCGCCGTCGATTTCATAGACAGAATGGGGGATTTCAGGGTTGGTGATAAAGGCTTCATAAGCGGCGTCGAAGAGAATTATGGCTTTATTCTCGCGGGCATAATTCACCCATTTGGCTAAATCTTCTCTGGTCGCCACCGCACCCGTAGGATTGTTCGGAAAGCAAAGGTAAATAAGGTCAACGTGCGCAGCGGGTGGCTCAGGAACAAAATCGTTTTCCGCAGTGCAGGACATGTATACAATTTTTTCGTACTGACCATTTTTGTTGGCTGGGCCGGTTCTGCCGGCCATGACGTTCGTGTCCACATAAACGGGATATACAGGGTCAGCGACGGCAACGATGTTGTCCAAGCCGAATATCTCCTGGATGTTGGCTGTGTCGCACTTACCGCCATCGCTGATAATAACCTCGTCAAGGTTTAGCTCGACCCCCCTACTATTGAAATCGTTTTCCACGATTGCCTTTCTGAGGAACTCGTAGCCGATTCCGCTGTCATCATAGCCTTTGAGGGTTTCCCGACAACCCATTTCGTTAACGGCTTTGTGCATCCCCTCGATAACAGCCGGTGCTAATGGCTGAGTCACATCGCCGATTCCCATACTGATTATTTTCACATCTGGATTTTGCTCTTTATAGACACGAACACGCCTGCCGATTTCAGGAAATAAATAGCCAGCCTGTAGCTTCAAGAAGTTTTCGTTAATCAATGTCATACTCGTACCTCGATTTTTGATGCTTGTCATCCTGAGCGAAGCGAAGGATCTGGCCTGATTAAAATAGATTCTTCGGCTACGCCTCAGAATGACAATTATTGTACTCAATCATCAATCCAGTATCGGATGAATCATTCTATTGGCCTGTACGTCTTACGTCAATGCTGCGATGAAAAACGGCGTGAATAGGAAGGAAACCGCAGACTGCGATAAGGATGGAAAATTTAGGGTGGGCACTCGTGCTACGTAGCGAAGGCTACTTCGCAGAGTAGCACTGCCCACCATGATTGTGTTGTGCCATGCACAATTTATTAGCGTGGTTCTTACAATTAGTATAAATCACTTGCATCATTCACATATTATACGTAAAGCGCGTACGCGCTTTACGTATAAACTTTTTTTCTTGCAGTTGATCATTAAGTTGAAACTTTAACGGGGTCAAGGCCGTGTTTAGCCGTCGCCGATTCGGTGGTATGTGCCAGATATGAAATACATGGCCATCCCCAAGCCCGGACTCCGCTTCGCGGTTGTCTCGTACTTGAGGCTGCCACCCTAAAGCATACATCGCTGTCACCCCAAGTGCGCCTTCAGCGGACCCGCAGCAGACTCACACTGACCGGCCCACAAATAAGCCAAAAAGAATTAGACCCTTAAAAGGCCATCACGGTCTTGTTGAGGGTCCAAATACAAAGCTTCTAACGACCGGCGCATCAACCACCACCTGGCTTTGGACCATATTCTGTTGTGCAATGCTCCCCACTCAAACGAAACACATATCAAATTCGACGCCTGGTACAGCGCCACGGCACATATGTGGGCTATCCACGATCATAGTTTGCGTATCAACGAAGCCGAAGCAAAACTAACCTCGTTCACTCTGCTTGAACCACTCCCGGAGTTCCGCTTCTAAAGCTATTAGTGCCTCGTCCACAGTTTTATGCTCCGACTTACTCTCCCACACCAAACCGCCTTCATCCAAGGCCCGAACTAATAAATCACTGGATTCATTAGCACCGATTTCTATCCAACCTTGAACTTCCGCCCAATGAGCGATGCTAGGATAGGCTTGCGTGAATAAGTCTCCCATACTGTGCCTCAGAGCCTATAACCCCGCGCTACCCAATAGTGCCAATCAGCTACAGCTTCCTTGGTTTCCTCATCAACATCAAATGGTTGCAACTGCGCAAGTGGAACCCCAAAGGTGTGACCTTGCCATTGGACTTCAACAAATATCTCGTGCATACACTCATCTTCGGGAGCCATTTGTGCAACGGTAACCTGCTCCTCTTTTCGCAGAGGTGAGATGTTCCGAACTTGAATACAACGGGCTTCAAAGGGAAATTGTATCTTGTCTTCAAGGTAGTAATACCAGCCCATTGCTTGCTCTTCTGGTCCATAAGCATCCACAATGGCTTCCATCGCAACGCGGTATTCTCGTGCTTCGTCTTTTTCAACTCGAGCCATAACGCATCTCCCCTGTTCAGTCTGTGGGGACTGCTTCAACTGTCTGCTCCTGATTGTTCTTGGTAGCCCTCCATGAATCATCCCTCGTATATCCTACCACTGCTCTGCGCTTATATTCCACGCCACCCCAGCGCATACGGATCTTGGTTACGGCTGTAATCAGATTGACTCCAGCCAAGAGCCCCGGAAGGGGCCCGGCCAGCAGTACTGCCTTACGCAAGGATCGAAATAACTGTGGGTCCGACGGATTTAGTGATCTTAAGGTGTAAACCGTGAGCAAGAAACCGGCGGTATCCATTATAGGCGCAATAAGCGCCAAGAGGGCTACTGGTTGTAGCCAGGCGATACACAACGAGCCCAAAATCGCAAGGGACTTCACTCCATGACTCAGGAAGGCCGCCAGCCAGAGGTCTTTGCGCGCCCACCATGTGTGCAACAGTTGGCGATTGGTGAATCTAAGTACTTCAGCCCAAGTCTCACGTTTGTGAGGCGGCCTTCGTACGGCCTTGCAGCCAGGCACGTAGCACCTGCGGTACCGTCCGCGCCTCAGCGCCACGCTCAGGTTTAGGTCGTCCGAACTGATCGAGCCCAGCAGCCCTTTCCATCGGTCGAGTGCGTCCGTCTGCTCCAGGATTTCTTTGCGTATGGCAAAGCTGCCCCCCCAGACATAACCCCACGGGCCTACGAGGAAGGCATCGGATCCCAGTACCCACACTGCCTGGGTGCACGACGCCAATCCTGGCCCGGGCATATACAACCGGGCAAAAGTCGTGGCCCCGAGTTTTGCATCTGCGCCAGAGAAAGGCTCCACCAGCGTCCGTAGCCAATCGCGGGATGGAAGTACATCACTGTCAATAATGGCGATAACGTCGGCTTCCGGAGACACTGTTGACAGGGCCGTCACAAGATTGTGTCCCTTCTGGCCGCGATGCACATCTCTTTCTTGGGCAAGTTGCACGACGTCATCTGCCAGTACGACTCGGACATGAGCGTGGTTTTTAGCGTAGCACTGCAGTTGGTGGTACGAAGCGTCCTCACGCGTAGTTACGAAAATGATCTCCCACTGACCCGCATACTCCTGAGTGATCAGGGCATCTATGTACTCTTCGATGATTGGTCCTCGATGTGGGGCGATCACTGCGACACGTGGATAGTCACTGGGATGATCCGTCTTACTCTGCCATTGCTTCACGTAGCGATGGTGCAGCCATGTCGTGAATAGGCCCGCAATGCCAGCTAAGTTAGCCATGATTGCCAAGACCAATCCCATCATTGTGCTTGACCTCTTTTCTCTTATCCGTATACTGGATAGTCTAATCCGAAAGCAAACTCTGATGCAGACAACACAAGGATCGATTCACTATTGATTGTATGGTTTCCGTACAACTACCAAACAAAGCAAGAATATGCAGCATCTCAGCTATGAATACGATGTGTGCTCGCTTCCAATAAAATAGCTTATAGCGTAGAGCTTATAGCATAGAGGGTTCCTTAGCAAGAAAAAATTGCAGGGGTAAATGTAAAAGCCCAAAGTGAATTTTGGGATTAAGCGAGCCAAGTTGGGCCGAAGGATATGTCCACTTTCAGCGGGACGTCGAGCTTTATAGCACCGGTCATTTCCTTGGCTATCCATTGAGAATGTTTATCAGCTTCAGCGGTAGGCAGCTCAAAGACAAGCTCATCGTGGATTTGCAAAATCATCTTCACAGGTAAACACTCAGCTTCGATTTTGTGATGGATGTTTATCATGGCAATCTTTATCAAATCGGCGGCTGAGCCTTGAAGTACGGTGTTGACGGCAAGACGCTCAGCCTGAGCGCGCCTGTTAGCATTTCTGCTGCTTAGATTAAGTATCTTTCTGCGACGATGCAGAATAGTCTCAGCGTAGCCGGTGCGTTTGGTCAGCGCGATGCAATCGTCCATAAATTTGCGGATGGAACTGTAGCGGGCAAAATAATCTTCAATGAACTTCTTAGCTTCGGCTTGGGTTAAGCCTGTTGTTCGGGAAAGGCCGAACGGGCCTTGGCCATAGATGATGCCGAAGTTGACAGCCTTGCAGCGTGAACGCATTTCAGGTGTGACTTCTTCAAGGGGAACGTTGAAAATCTGCGAGGCGACAAAGCGATGTATGTCCTGGTCAGCGGCGAAGGCAGCGGTTAAGGCTTTGTCTTTTGAGAAGTGAGCCAGCAGGCGTAGCTCGATCTGCGAATAGTCAGCACTTAGGATGCAGTCGGTTTTACACTCGGGGATAAAGGCTGCGCGGATTTTGCGTCCGATTTCAGTGCGTATGGGGATGTTTTGCAGGTTGGGGTTGCTGGAGCTTAATCGGCCAGTCGCGGTGATAGTCTGATTAAAGGAGGCATGTACGCGACCAGTTACCGGATGGACTAAAGACCCAAGCTTATCAACGTAAGTGTTTTTCAATTTACTCAAAGTGCGGTACTGAAGAACCAGATCAATGATGGTATGCTGTTCGGCCAGTTCCTCTAAAACGCTGGCATCGGTGCTTCGGCTGGTCTTGCCGATGCGAATTGGTTTCAGGCCAAGCCTGTCGAAAAGGATTTCGGCAAGCTGTTTTGGTGAGTCGATGTTGAAGGGTTGACCAGCCTGCTCATAGATCTGATCGGTGATGTTCTTTAGAGCCTCCGCAATCTGGCCTGACATATTTTTGAGCAATGCTGTGTCGAGTGATACGCCGTTAAGCTCAATCGCAGCCAGAACCGAGACGAGAGGCATCTCTACGTCGTAAAACAAATTCTTCAGCAAAGGTTCCTTTTCGAGCCGCTGCGTGAAGTAGTTGTAAAGCTGAAAGGTTATGTCGGCATCTTCGGCAGCGTATTCGCAGGCGGCGGCAGTTTCGACCATGTCGAAGGTGAGCTGGTTTTTGCCTTTGCCAATAAGAGCGGAGATGGGAATACACTGGTAACCGAGGAAATCCAGAGCCATCTTATCCATTGAGTGACTGCTGCGAGTCGGATCAAGACAGTAAGAAGCCACCATTGTGTCAAAGTAAATGCCCTTAAGAGGCATTTGAGCTCTTTCCAAAACAAGAATATCATATTTTATGTTCTGGCCTATTTTCTTTACATTCTCATTCGCAAGCAGCGGCGCCAAGTCACGGCGAACAACATCCAGATTCAAATGCGTTGCTCCGAGTGGTGCCTTGACCGAGAGATAGAAAGCTGTATGTGGTTTCCAAGAAAAGCTGAGGCCAACCAGTTCTGCGCGCGTGGGAAAAATGGAGGTTGTTTCTGTATCGATGGCAAATAACTTTTGTTTCTTGACGTCTTTTAAGAAGTTGCCAAATTTTTCGGGCGTATCTATCAGTTGATAATCGTGGGGGATGGTTTTGACTGAAGCCGGTCCGACCAGATTGCGTGTTGTCGCTGAGGAAGTTGTGCTTGTGACTGGCTGGGCACCAGAGGCAGGTGTTAAATCAAGCTGTGTGAGCAGACGGCTGAAGCCGAGTTCAGTGAAGATTTGTCTGAGCTTATCCTTGTCGAATTCCTTTAATGTCAAATCGCTGTAATCGATATGTACAGGAACATTGCAGTCTATAGTCACCAATTCTTTACTCAATTTTAGATCGTCTCTTAATTTTCGCAGATTGTCGCCGCGCTTGCCTTTTATTTCATCAATGTTTTTGTAAAGGTTCTCGATTGAGCCGTATTTCTGGATCCACTGTAATGCTGTCTTGGGGCCCACGTCTGGGACACCTGGGACGTTGTCCGAGGTATCGCCCTGAAGAGCAAGGGAATCGACAAATTGTTCAGGTCTAATACCCATCTTCTCGATCATCGCGGCAACATCAGTTGTGGTATCCGTTTTGATATCAAAGGTACTGACGTGGTCGTCGAGTAACTGAAGGACATCTTTGTCGCTTGAGCAAATGAGGCAGTCATAGCCATCGGCGCTTGTTCTCTTGGCAAGGGTGCCAATGATGTCGTCCGCCTCGAAGCCATTTAACCGTAACACGGGTATTCTCATGGCATCTAGAATCTGCTCGATTCGGCTTATTTGCGCTGGCAAGTCGTCGGGCATCGGAGGACGATTGGCTTTGTACTGAGGATAAAGCTCGCTTCGGAAGGTCGGCGTTTTACTATCCATCGCAACAGCGAGCATATCTGGCTTTTGGCGCTGAATCAAACCCACCAGGGCCGTTGTAAAGATGTATGTGGCTTTAGTAGGCTCGCCGGACGGACTGGTTAATTTCTGGCGCATCGGCGCATAGTAGGCAGCGTAGATATGGGCGTGGGCGTCAATTATGTAGAGCGTCTTCGGCATAGTGGCTAATATAATCGAATAGAATGTAAAAGTTAAAAGTAAAAAATCAAAAGGGGCAAAGGCACATAGGTTCAAAGGGACTAAGATTCGGGCACTTTGTGCCTTTGTTCCTCTGTCACTTTGTGCCTCTTCTTATAAAGACTGCACCGAGAACAAGCAGCAAAATCGGGGTAGGCTCGGGAACAGGTCTCATGGATATTGTGCCGAGAGACTTGATTCAGGTCAGCGAACTAAATCTGCATCGTAGCAAATACCGTCGATAACTGGTTGGAGAAAGTGCTTTGTGAGCAAATTTCTTAAACCCGAGCTTGACATCAGCCGAGTATTATGATACATATAGTCGATTGTTATTCAGGTAAAATGTAGTTGTTGGTGTTTTATGAAGACTATCAAAGACAAAATGATTACCATTATTATAGGCGAGAAGACGAAGCTGCCCTGAGAAAGCTATACCGTCAGGCGTGAGAAAGCCTTCCAGAGCAGCGAAGTCTGGAAGGCTTTTTGTTTTTGAGCTAAGTGATGACAAGGCCAGCGAATTTCTGGAGCAGAATGGAGTTAATTCTGTATCGAGGACAGCCTTCATGCAAGTTAAGGGCGATTGTGTAAAGATGATATGACGTGGGTCGCACCGCGGTATATTCTGAGCGCATGTTGACAGCGATATTTGGAGAACCTATGATAAGCTGCTTTAATTTTTCTGTGAGTGTTTGAGGATTTCCGAGATGCCAGATGAGAATAAAAAAGGTTACCGACATACACTGAATCTGCCTAAGACGAGCTTTTCAATGAAGGCCAATCTTGTGCAGCGAGAACCACAGTTGCGCCAGGAATGGGCGAATAAAAATATTTACGCGAAAATAAGGCGGGCTCGTGAAGGTGCGCCGCTATACATACTGCATGATGGGCCGCCTTATGCCAACGGCGACATCCATATGGGGCATGTTATAAACAAGGTCCTTAAGGACTTCGTTGTTAAGTATAAAACTATGACAGGCTTTGATGCGCCTTATGTGCCGGGCTGGGACTGCCACGGCTTGCCTATCGAGTCAATGGTCGTGACTGTTCTCGGCGAGAAGGTGCGACAAATGAGCAAGCTTGATATTCGCAGAGAGTGCAAGAAATATGCCAGTAAGTATATCGAGATTCAAAGTCAGCAGTTCCAAGAGATCGGCGTTTTTGGAGACTTCGAGAATCCATATCTGACCTTTAAGCCTCAATACGAAGCAGGGATTTTGGAGGTATTTGGGGAGCTTGTTGACAAAGGGCTGGTATATAAGCAATTAAAACCGATTCACTGGTCGATCGGGTGCGAGACGGCACTGGCTGAGGCTGAGCTGGAGTATAAAGATGTTGTATCGCCAAGCATCTTTGTGAATTTTCCAGCTACAAAAGAGGCCATCGGCAGATTAGTCGAACTTGGTCTTGTAGAACAGGCTGAGGCTGAAAATTCGCGGGTCAGCTTTATGATATGGACGACGACGCCGTGGACGCTGGCAGCTAACCTTGCAATCGCAGTGCATCCTTATCTTGAATATCAGACGATGAGGTATGAGCGAAATGGGGATAAGTTTGTCTCGATATTAACGGCTGACAGAATTGAGGCGGCGGTCGCGGCGGGTAATTTGAAGGAAGGTCAGTATAGCGTGTCCGAGAAAACAGTTCGAGGCAAAGAGCTTGAAGGATTACGATATGTGCATCCCTTCGTGGAGCATAATCCAACAGATAAAGACGCTTTTATGGTTATACTTGCTGAATACGTAACTACTGAGGATGGTACAGGTCTCGTTCATATTGCGCCGGGACATGGTCTTGAAGACTATTTGTCAGGACAGAAGTATGATTTGGCAGTGTATTCACCGGTGTTGGATGATGGACGATATGATAAGACGGTGCCGGAGTGGCTGCGCGGACGGAGTGTTCTGGAGGTTGACAGTGTAGTGAATGAGCATCTGATGCAAATGGGCTTGCTCTTCGCTGATGGGGAGGTTACGCACAGTTATCCACATTGCTGGCGGAGCAAAGGGCCGGTTATCTTTCGAGCAACGGAACAGTGGTTTATTAGCGTGGATAAGGAGCTACCTGGTTTGGATAAGAGCCTACGTGATATGGCACTGGAGAGTGTCAACAACGTAAGATGGATTCCGGCATGGGGACAAAAGCGCATTGCCGGTATGCTTGAATCGCGGCCCGATTGGTGCATCAGCAGGCAGAGAAGCTGGGGATTGCCACTACCTGTCTTTGTGAATCCTTCTGGGCGAGCTTTACTAACGAAGGAATCAGTATTGGCTGTGGCCCGGCATATTAGCAAACATGGTTCGGATAGCTGGTTTACCGATTCGCCACGGGAAATATTAGGCGAGGATTTTAAGCTTCCGCAAGGCTTTGTGCTTGATAAACTGAGAAAGGAGGAAAACATCTTCGACGTTTGGTTTGAGTCTGGCTGTAGCTGGTACAGTGTGTGTGTCAAAGAAGCGGGTTGGCCGGTTCCCGTAGATTTGTATCTGGAAGGCTCGGACCAGCATCGCGGATGGTTTCAACTGTCGCTTTTACCTGCACTTGGAGCGACGGGCAAGGAGCCATTCAAAAGTGTTCTGACGCATGGTTTTACTGTGGATGAGAAAGGAATAAAACAGTCTAAGTCGCTGGGTAATTATGTCAATGCTCAGGAAGAAGTGGCTAAATACGGCGCGGATATTCTAAGGTTGTGGGTTGCAAGCGTGAATTATCAAGAGGATGTACGGTGCAACGACGAACTAATAGGACGAACGCAAGACGCCTACAGGAAAATCAGGAATACGATACGTTACCTTCTCGGGAATCTGGATGATTTTGAGCCAGACAGACATACGGTTGCTTACGAAGAGATGTTCGAGATAGACAAGTGGGCGATGCAACAATTGCAGAAGTTGATCGGGGAAATGATGGAGGCTTATGAGAACTTTGTCTTCCATAGGGTTTTTTCGCTCTTGTACAACTTCTGCACTGTTGAAATGAGCAGCGTTTACATGGATGTGCTCAAAGACAGGATGTACTGCGATGCGGCAGATAGCCTGTCACGGCGGAGTGCCCAGACTGTAATGTACAAGACGCTGGACTGCCTGGTGCGCATAATGGCGCCCGTATTGGCACATACAGCAGAAGAAACCTGGTCAGCAATGAAGTTCAAGTCACAAGATGTAGAAAGTGTGCATCTGGCGGAAATGCCGAAGGTCGATGAGACAATCGACATCAAGAGTGATGAGGGAAAGTGGCAGAGATTAATGGCACTTCGTGACGAGGTACTTCGGGTTCTGGAGTGTTTAAGGCGGGATAAAGTCATCGCAAGTAATCAGGAAGCCAGCGTAACAATGAACTGTAATGATGAGGATGCGAAGCTTCTCAGCGAGTTCGGTCTCGAACAGTTCGCAGCGCTTTGTATAGTCAGTGAGGTGAAACTTCAGAAAGCTGTAGGCGAGACGACAGTTGCAGCAGAAAAAAGCAAGCACAATAAGTGCCAGCGGTGCTGGAATTACTGGCCAAGTATTGGAGCAAATAGCGAGTATACCGAACTGTGCGAAAGATGTATTTCTGTTATAAAAGGAATATAAGTCTGAACATCTCCAGAAGGGATTTCTGATTGGCTTTATGTTTTTAACTGTTCGCGGACCTTCTGATAGACTTCATCGACGGTTATAGTTCTGATATTGTGTTTCGGGTCGTCACTTCTTATTTTGGGGCTCCTGCTAAACGGGTCGCGAGCGACCATGCACTCTAATCTGCCGTATGGAGCAATTCTGGCTGGGTTGGACCAGCTAAACATCAAGACCAAAGGCGTGCCCAGTGCGGCAGCGATATGTCCCGGGCCGGTGTCATTGCTCAAGACAAGTCTGGCAGATCGTAAAAGCGCTATTAGTTCTCTCAATGAAGTTTGACCAGCAAGATTAGCTATTGGGACGCTGGTTAGAGTCTTGAGCTTCCTTACAACTTCGGCCTCGGAAGGGCTTGCTGTTGCCACTATGGGAAGCTGAAAGTCTGAGTAAATCCTATCAGCTAAGGCGGCGAAGCGCTCGATTGGCCAGCGTTTGTCCTGATCGGTGGAACCCGGTACAAAAACCACATAATTGTCAGGCTCAACGTTTTGTGCCTGTAATAATCTCCTAACTGAGTCGGCGGCAACAGGATTTTGGGGCACTATGAACTCCACGCGGAGGTCTGAGGCGCCGGCGCTTTGGACCATTTTTAGATAGTAGTCAACAAGGTGAATACAAGACTGGTCCTGTGGAATACTCTGCGTGTAAAAGAGAGTGGCCAATTCTCTGGCATTTGCCATTCCAAAGCACCTTGCCGAGCCGGAGAGCCATGCCAGGGATGCAGTTCTAAAAAGACCCTGGAAATCGAATACGGCGTCAAACCTGGCATATCTAATGCGGCGTATGAGAGAGGCGAGGGCGGCGAACGCACGAGGATCGAACCAAGCTTTTCCAAGATGTTTGCGGTCGAAAGGGATTATTTCAGTCAGATGAGGGTGATTTTCCAAAATCGCGGCAAATTCGGGACGAATAAGCCAGCTAATCCTTGCATCAGGGAAATTTCTGTGTAGGGCTGAAAGAGCCGGTAAAGCTAAAACAATGTCACCGAGTGAGCTGGGCTTGATTATGAGGATATTCTTTAAGTCCTTCGACATAACAAACAATTTTACGCTAAAGAGAAATTTCAGGCAAATGTTAGTTGATGATTGATTATTCTCGGTTCAATTTATATAAATCAACGTAAGCAGTACGCTAATAGAAAACTTATTTACTCAAACTGACCGTTTTTATTGTCATGCTGAGCCGAAAGGCGAAGCATCCGGCTTTAGCAAAAGAAAATCCATATTTTCTCTGGCCAGATTCTTCGCTTCACTTCGTTTCGCTCAGAATGACAAGGCGGTATATGTCTTTGCAAATAAAAGACTTATCAATAATAATGTTAGTAAATAGGTTAGTTTGAGTTAGTTAATTAAGAGAGATTGGAAAATGAAAAAGTTAATTTCGAAATTCAATGTCGCGGTTTTTATGATTTTGGTAATCACAATGGGGCCTCAACTTCTTAGTGGTCAAGAGAAAGTATTGATTTTGATAGATCCTTCGAAAGTTGAAGGCAGGATTGATGAGAAGATTTACGGCCATTTCTTGGAGCATATTTACCATTCGGTCAATGGCGGTTTGTGGGGGGAGCTGGTATGGAACCGTAGTTTTGAAGAATTTGCAGGGGCAAATAAGGGGATGTGGACTATTGAAGATGATACCCTTGTACAGTTAATGATCACCGAAAATGCGAGGTTTGTCTTTGGAGACCAAAACTGGAGCGACTATGAGTTTACAGTTGAGGCACAGAAGACCGATGGGGCAGAGGGCTTTCTTATTTTGTTTCGAGTGTTAAACGAGGAAGAATTTTATTGGTATAACATTGGCGGCTGGGGTAATGTTCGCAGTGCATTGGAAAAGGGAGTGAGAGGAAGAAGATGGGGAGTCATCGGACCGACAGTAGATAACAGTATTGAAACGGGCAAGTGGTATAAGATACAAGTTCGTTGTGAAGACGCGCGTTTTCAAGTAATGCTGGATGAAACAACTCTGCTCGATTTTACAGACCAAGATAATCCGTACCTTAGAGGCTGCGTGGGGGTAGGGACATGGAACACAAAGGCAAAGTATCGGAATATAAAAGTAAAGTCGCTTGATGGCAAAATTCTTTTCGAAGGTCTACCTAAGTTGGAAACCAGAGAAATCAGTGCCAGGCACTGGAACTTTTATGGTAATGGCCGAGCCCATTTGACAGAAGAAGATTCTTTCAACAGTAATTGGTGCTATCAAATTGTATCAGATTCCGATGAGGCTGGGTTGGAACAAAAGTCTTTCTGTATTCACTCGGGAGAGCTTTATGAAGGATCACTATGGGTGCGGGGTGAAGCACCAGATGGTCTGGTTGTAAGATTGCTTGGGGGCGAACGATTGATTGAAGAAATAGTTCTTTCGCGACCTAAAACGACCTGGGAAGAATATGAATTTGCTTTTAGGCCAGGAGTAGATACAAAAGAGGGGAAGCTTCAGATAGGTATCAAAGGCAGAGGCATAGTATGGTTTGACCAGGTCAGTATAATGGCTGAAAGTGCTAAGAAAGTTGGAGGCTATCGCCCAGATTTGTTACAGGCTGTGGCTGATTTGAGGCCACCTATTATACGCTGGCCAGGTGGGTGTTTTGCATCGCCATATCGGTGGAAGGATGGCATTGGGCCTCAGCAAAAAAGAAATGTTTACCCAAGAGAAATCTGGGATGACCTTGAGATAAATGCCTATGGCACAGACGAGTTTGTTCAAATGTGCAAAAGAATAGGGGCAGAACCTTTGATAGTAGTAAATATTGGTACGAGGAACTGGAACGGAGAGGTAAATCAGGAAGAGTTTTTACAAGATGTGTTAGACTGGATTGAATACTGCAATGGTCCTGAGACAAGCGAATGGGGAAAAGTCCGGACAGAAAACGGACATAGCGAACCCTATAACGTAAAGTTCTGGGAAATAGACAACGAGACCTGGCATATGGGAGTAGAGAATTATATCGAGGCAATTAAGAAGTTTGCGCCGGCGATGAAGAAAGCAGACCAAACGATAAAGCTTGCAGCTTGCGGCAGTGGTGGATTTAACCTTGAATGGAATCGCAGAATAATTGAAGAATGTGCGAACTTAATTGATTATATAAGCATTCATCACTACGAAGAGCCGGATAGGTTTGCAGAAGGACCATATAACTATGAGCGTTTTATCCGTCAAACAGGCGAGCTTATATCAAAATCAGAAAATCCGAATCTAAAGATATACTGTTCGGAGTGGAATGCTCAAAGCACCGATTGGCGAACAGGACTTTATGCAGGAGGTGTACTTAACGCATTCGAGAGGTGTAGTGACATTTTTGAGATGGCAGGTCCGGCGTTATTTTTGCGGCATATATCAGCACCTGCATGGGATAACGCATTTATAAACTTTGACCACTGTGGTTGGTTCGCTGCGCCGAATTATATAGTAATGAAACTGTGGCGCGAGCATTTTGCGCCATATAGAATTGCTATTGGAGATGAGACTAAGGGTTTGAATACAATCGCCACTAAATCACAGAATGGCAAAGAAATCTACTTCAAAACTGTTAATACGAACAATAATGAAGTAAATGTAAATTTACTGATTCTTGAGGATATTAAAATTGAAAAAGCTTTCATTGAGATAGTGGCACCGGACTCATTAAGTACGAGAAATACGTTAGAAGAACCGAACAATATTCAGCCGGTCAAAAGGGAAATCGCAATAACCGGACAAAAGGTGACATTTAACCTTCCGTCACTATCGGCAGCAGTAGTGACAGTTGAAGGCAGGTGACATATTCGTACTGTCATACCCGCGAAGGCGGGTATCCATTTACCTTATCGCAGCAGTGGATTCCCGCTCGCGGGCTTGTTGCCAAACATTATTGTGGAGTGTTTGAGATTGCCACGGCCTATTTCATAGGCCTCGCAATGACATTAAAACGCAGTGTTTGTCATTGCGAGGAGTGAAACGACGAAGCAATCTCCACTTTAGCAACAGACCCTCGCGCAGGAATGATAAACGAAGGACAACTGGTACGGGATCTAATCTTGAGGTTTACAATAAGTTTTATGGCGCGAAAAGGAAAATATGTATATGACTGGCCCAGACCAATGGTTACTGTTGATGCGGCTGTATTTACATTCATTGGGAGCACAGCGAAGTTGCTGCTTATAAATCGCGGCAGGGAACCCTTTAAGGGTAAATGGGCCCTTCCAGGTGGATTCGTAGATATAGATGAAGAGCTGGAAGATGCAGTGGCAAGGGAACTACAGGAAGAGACGGGTCTGGAAGGTGTAACACTAAAACAAATACAAACATTTGGTAAGTGCGGCAGAGACCCGAGAGGTAGACAGATTACAATCGCTTTTATGGGTATTGCCAGCGAAAGACAAAGAAAAGTGAGAGCCGGCGACGACGCAGCGAGGGCAAAGTGGTTCGATATCGAAAAACTGCCGATTGATATGGCATTTGACCACGATGAGGTCGTCAAGATCGCGATAGCAAAGCTAAAACGCAAAAGGAAATATCGGCTACAGATAAAAGACAACTCGTAAAATATATTTAGGATGCGTTGAGCGACTTTCTGAGTTGCTTGTTGAACATGCGTAATTGTATGTCGACAGCACTTAAAGCCCAATCAATGTAATGCAATTTGTGAACTGGACGATGGTGTGCTTCATTCATTAGTCCTCGCTGGACGGTCTTTAAGAATCTGCCAATTGTTTGTGCACTTATTTCCGTGGGCTCAGTGGACCATTTTTTCAATTGTTCATACTGTCTTTGCAGCCTTCGGTTACTTCTCAGTTGCTCAACAGTTAGATAATCGCCAGGATTATAGTCCAACTGTAGGCCTTTCAAACAAAGAATCAAAGGCTCATAATTTGCCCTTTCTTCAAGACGGATGAATTTGTATTGCTGGATATACGTTGTGGCTTGAGATGGAGGTTTATTTGCGATTTCGTCGCCACCGAGGTACCACTTGCGTTTACTGGTTCTGGCAAAGACAAGCTCCTCGCCATAGCCATATTGGGTGATCTCATCGTAACCCATTCTTGAGACCCAGAGTCCACCCGCTCCTTTGAACTCAGGGCCGCCACCAAGGACAAGCAGACATTTTACAAAATTTAGAGGTAGTATTCTCTGAGTACCAATCTGGTTTTTGCGAAGCTGAAAAGACAGATGCAAACTGTGAGGGGGGATATTACAGAATTTTATAGCCTCGTGTATTAACTGATTTAACAACCAAGGATCGGCTGTAGCTGGCCGGGACAATTCTCCAGCAATGTTCAGTCGACCCGGTGCAAGCTCCAAGAAACCAGAGCGGCGTGCCTGGTCGGTGGAGCCGGTATGGTCGTCCACATATCCTCCAAGCTTCCAGGATAATACATCTAAACGAAAGTCATAGAAATACTTGAATCCATCGTATATCGGGTCAGATAATTTTTGGATGCTTCTTTGTGGCTCAACGGCTGCAGGACCAAGATTGCTCAGTTCGATTTCGCATCCGAGCGGAACGAGTCCAGGTTGTAGGTTAGACCCGATACGTTCCAGATGTGCTTGAGCGACGCGCGGTGCAAATATGCTCTTCGCTGCACGAACGCTATACTTAATGTAATCGATGAGGTCATGCTGTTGATAAGGCATTGTATCGAGGCACTTGCTGATAATCAGGTCGACATCGTCGCTGTTAGAGTTTATCATTTGAAAGGCCGCAAGCAAACTAACCGACCGGGCAAAATATCTTTCCGAAGTGCGCATGTGCTCGAGTTCAAAACGGTAGCGTGAGTGGATTTGTTCCTCGAACTGATTTAGCAAAACCTGTCTGATAACAAGAGATAGATAATTGTTTATAAATGGCTTGGCCTGGGGATCATCATACAGGTGTCGTATGCTCGGACGTGGCCTGTCAAGCTCATGTTCGAGGTAATAATCACTAATGGCGTCTGTGTGATAATGGCTCATTATTAAGTCGCGTTCTGTGGTTCCGAGCAGCTCTCTTTCAGCTTGTCGCTCCAACTCGGCGTCGGTAGTACGCTCGCCCGGGCGGGTACGCTTCTTGAAGAACTTCTCAATTCTTTTTCGCAGCCAAAGCTCGTGTATCAAATTGACATGGAATCTGTCACCGAAGTGCTTTTGCATTGACTCGTGAGTAACCAGATAAGCCTGCGCTTCAACGGTACCATTAGCAGTATTGATCTGAACTGTCTGCCTTTGATAACGCTTGCCTTCGTACCTGTCAATTTCGTCCATAGCGGCGAGAGGGACGTTGTGAATTACAAAACCTTCGATCCTGGAAGATCCGGCTGGGATGGCGTAATAGTAAACGTTATCCGGGCTTACCCTGCGATAGCCTGGCAGAAAAGCAGGTTCGGCCAAGAGGGTCTTATCATCAATTTTCGAGGCCTTTTTGGCATAACTGAAACCACTGACAGACTGGAATATGTCAGGGTCACGTAGAGAACCATAAATAAACAAGTTAAATATAGGCTTATTCATAGGCTGCGATCAGTTAGTTGAGCATGATAATTCACGATCACTATATTGGTCAGTCCTGTTCGATTATTCGGCGTCGCAATTTGATTAGCTCCCAAAACGCGCGACAAATAACCCGAAGATTTGCACCAGTTTGCTTCCCTGCTTTTCTGGGATAATGATGCACACCTGTCTGCGTAGTGCAGTACCCCTTCCGGGTGGCCCGCGCAAGGATTTCGGCATCAATAAGTGCGCCGGCACTCGACAGTTCAATGTTATCAAAAATCTCCTTCTTATACAACTTAAAGGCACAATCGATATCCCGAATTCTGATGCCTAAAAGGAAACAAACCAGTTTTGTCCAACACCAGCCATTGATTCTACGTATGAGGCCGTCCTGCCGGTTTAAGCGATAACAACTGACTACATCGAACCTTTTCATCAACGGCAGTAACGGAGGCATTTCGCTGATATCAAACTGACCATCGCTGTCGGTATAGAAAATGAGCTGCTTTGTGGCTGTTTTGAATCCGGATTGCAGAGCAGCACCATAGCCAAGATTGGTCCGATGGTGAATGACCTTTATCCTATCATCGGTTGAGGCAAGCTCATCAGCTATTTGTCCGGTTCTGTCTGAACTACCGTCATCAACAATGATAATCTCGAAGTCGGTTTTGAGCTTTTGCAGGACTTCATGGGCAGCCCGGATCGTTCGAGGGAGATTATTCTGTTCGTTATAACAAGGGAAAAAAACAGTGATGGAAGTAAATTTTCCTGTATCCGAACGAGTCGAATCTGATAGCTCGTTATCGCTGGTCACAGATTACCACCTTTTGGCCATAATAAGGTCCTCAAGCTCGGCCCGAAATCGCTCTGCCTCAGCAGCGTAAAACTGGGCCGTCTGGCGATCTGCCTGCTGTTGGGCTGCCCTTCCCAGATGAATGCACGCAAATCGAACGGCCTCTAATTTAGAGGCGTAACCGTGCTTTTTGGCGAAAAGGTCCTTGTTCTTCAAGAAGGCTTGGTAATAGCTCTGGCAAAAACTGGTTACGCGGGTTTTTAGCTCGGTGTTTCTTGCGGCAATCAGCGTAATATCGAGCATCGGCGCAGGCGAGGGATTCAGATTGAAGGCCCGAATGGCAAAATCGAGACCTTTCTTCTTCATATCCTCTCTTCTGTCCAAAAGCATATTACGAGCAATAACAAGGCTCTTTATGAACTCATCCGGATAGAGAGTTGTTCCATTAAAGATGCCATTAAAAAGCTTCTTGCCCTGAGGCGTTGTGCAGTCGACAAATAGTTTTTGCTTATTGTTATAAAAGACAAGGCGCCAATTAGAACTGTGCTCAAGGCCTCTGACGAAAGGTTTATTGAATTCGGCTGCAGGAATTAGGACGACCCAAACGTCTCTTGTCTTTAACTGTTGGCCTATCCACTTGCCCATTTCGATATATTCTGTGGAGGTCAGATCACGTCTTCTAAGACGGGCACTTTCGATAATCGGTCGGACCGAGAAGATATACGTCCAGAGGTCGAAAGCTCTTCGGTCATAGGCCGCCTGGGCCCTACCATCCATGAACAATTGAAGAGGTGTTCGTCCTGTATTAGGATCTGGTTCCTGGCCCCATGCGATGAAGCCTCCCTCCGTCCAGTAATTGAACATATTCCCTCTGAGCTTGTTGTCTCTGATAAACTTACAAGCATGGAAAGGCTTGGCACCAGAGGCAGTCATCCTCATAAAGACAGAATGAAATTCAGAGTCCCTCGGCCATACGTCAAGATAAACATGCTTAAATTTTAGGCCCCACCACGTTCCAAAAAAGAGCACAGCACCCGCGCCAGCTATGATAAAGAACGTTTGCAGGGCTTCCGGCATTGGTGAGACTACAAGGCGGTTGTATCTGTAGAAATTACATGCTGCAGAAATTGTACAAATCGTCCGGTGAATCAACATTGCGACGATTGGACAAGCCGCGATTGCTGCAATTGGAATAAATCTTCGGGAGCGAATTGCCATGTAAACAGTAAGAGCAGCAATTATGATCAAGGCCAAATCGATTTTGGGCAAATTGTACACGTCTTGGGATTCACTGATCTTGACCGGCGGTTGTGCTGAGGTTCTTTTTGAATGAGCGAATATAAACCAAACCATGACAGCGATTAAATTAACAGCATAGAGTCCGCCAAACAGGTGACTGTATGACAAGTCGAGGTTGCTTTCGTATTCCGGGTGCCATGTACGCTGAAGATGCAGGAGTTGATCGACAAGCCCTGAAGAGGACTCAATATTTAAAGGATTAAAAATTACTGACATTAACAAGATAGCTACAAATGCTGTCAAAGCAACGAAAGCAATGTTTTTAGGCCTTATTTCATGGTCTTTTGAGAATTTCGTGACAGCAAAATGCAACAGGACATAGGCTGGCAAGAGACAGAAAGGATAAATATATCTGCCGAGATAACCATTTTTTGGGTTGGCAGACCACAGGGCCAGCAAAGTCAGAGGTATAACCAGATAGACGTAGTGAACTCTCTTGTAGATGCTGAGTAACAAAATACCAATAAACACCGTACAGACGAGAAAGCTGGTTGCATCAAGGCTGAGAAGCGAAAAACTGAGAAATACAACCCAACCGATAAACACCGATGCTAAACAGAAAAAGACGGTAGACAAAATTCTAAAAAGTCTTTCCTGCTGCTGAAGTTCGTTCTTCGGTGCCTGGAGAAGTCTGGGCTTTAATCGACGGCTTAGCAGCCACAATATCAGCATCCCAATAAATGGTATGAAAAGCAGCAAGAATGGGAATGCCGTACCTACCTCGTTGCTCCATTCAAAGGCAGGATGCCATTCGCGGACATCGCGCCAGCGTGCGGCGTGCTCACTAACGCTGATAACAAAGGTGTGAGTCAGGTTCGTTAAATGAAAAGGATTGAACACAAGCACAGCTACGAAGGTAGCAATGCCGGCAAGGACTGTGTGACGTACGCCTTTTAAGCCGATAGAGACAAATATCTTATTTGGAATGCTCGTCAAAAGATTCAAAAATACAAAAGGTATGAGCATTATGAATAAATAAATATACCCACCGTGGACGTTGCACCAGAAAACCGCCAAAGGAACGATGAGCCAGATAAAAAGTATATTTCGATAAGTTGCCAGTGCCAAGATTAGAAGAAATACGGCAACCAAAAGATTTGAGAATCCAGCCGGTCGAACGTCGAAAAAGGACCGACCCGTGAACATTGCAAAGCAGGCCAGAGCAGCGCAAAGGGCAGGATTAGCACCCAATATCTTTCCCGTGTAATAGACACAGATGACGGTCAGGATGTATATGGTGAACTTCCAAAAAACGAGGGCGTTAAAGCAGGGCTGCTCCTCGGATCCAAAGGTTGTGGAAAGCCAGTAGAAAATTACGTGCGTTAGCCAGTTCTGATTAACCCAGCCAGTCGGATGCACAACCTTGACCGTATTGATACCGACTTTGTCAGTGATCCACCGAGCCCAGCGTGGCCAAGTCTCGACCTCCTGGGGCGTTGGTCCTGGTTTGTGTGAGTTTGCACTGAAAGGTTCGACGGTGTCTACGCCGTGGTTGACAAAGTGCCGACCGCAAGCCATCGCGACCCACGTGTCTCCAGCAGCGACCATGTGCGATGAGGCCTGGAGCGCAAAGATAAGCATTGCCAGCCAGCCTAAAATCATAGGCCAGCCGGATAGTGCCGGGCGCCTCCTGAGTCCTGCTGGTTGCTGCGACGGCACTGTGGAGTCATTTACAGGCGATGACGGCGTGTCAGGGCGTTTTCTCTTCTTTACTGACCGAGCCATTTTTCCAGTCTATCCAGTCCCTTGGTGATCTGCTCAAGCGAGCAGGCAAAACTCAAACGGACATTATTGTCACAGCCAAACGGCAGGCCGGGAACGATGGCTACATTGGCCTGCTCGAGGAGCGCTTTTGCAAAATCCACACTACCGTTTATTATAGCACCATTAATATTTCGACCATAATGGCTTGATACATCAGGGAAACAATAGAAAGCACCGGTGGGTTCAGGGCACTGGACGCCTTTGAGTCTGTTCAGACGTTCAGCCATGTATTCGCCCCTGCGTTCGAATTCAACTCTCATTCGCTCTACGACCTCATCCACAGGACCCTTAAGTGCGGCAATAGCAGCGTACTGGCCGAATGTAACTGCATTCGAGGTCATGTGAGACTGTAACCGGGCCATGGCCTTTATGACATCAAGGGGCCCTGCTGTATATCCGAGACGCCAACCCGTCATAGAGAAGGTCTTGCTGAAGCCGTTGAGTGTTAAGGTTCGATTATAAGCGTTCTTGCTCAGAGAAGCAAAACTGACAAATTTAGTATCGCCATAAATCAGCTTCTCATAAATCTCATCTGAGAGCACTACTATTTTTGTGCCCTCAAGCACCCTTGCGATGTCTTCCAGCTCCTCGGGCGTGTAAGTGAAACCGCCCGGATTGCTGGGAGAATTTAGCACCAACATAGCAGTCTTTTCGGTGATAGCACCTTTTAGCTGGTCAGGTGTCATTTTGTAGCTGTTAGCTCTGTCAGTTTGGACAATAACAGGTAAAGCGTCAGCAAGCTTCACAGTCTCGGGATATGTTACCCAATACGGTGTAGGCAAGATCACCTCGTCGCCAGCATCGAGCACAGCCTGCATTACCTCATAGACCGAGTGTTTGCCGCCAATATTTACAATAATTTGATCCGGGCTATATTCCAGATTGTTTTCCCTCTTGAGCTTCTCGGCGATGACATTGCGAAGCTCGACTATGCCCGCTGCGGCGGTATATTTCGTTTGGCCCGCTTTGAGAGCTTCGATAGCTGCATCTTTGATATAGTCTGGTGTATCAAAGTCAGGCTCTCCTGCTCCAAAACTAACGACATCGACTCCCTGAGCTTTTAGTTCCTTAGCTCGCGCAGTAACAGCTATGGTTGCCGAGGGTGGTATATTCTGGGCACGTTTGCTGACTTTCATGCTATTTGTACCTTTTCAATACGGTCTTGTTTTGATTAACAATCAGCGTTATTAAAAACGAAAAAGTAAAAGGGGTCAAGAAAATTGACGAGAGAGACTTGCATTCTGGAGGAATATCATCAACGACAATTGAGCGTCTTAGGATGACAACAATGGTTTGACAGTCGTCTTTTCACCACATATTATTTATCACTGTTAGAAAATCTCTTTGTTACGGGAAAGCCGGATGAGATTTGTTGTAGATATGGTGTATCTTCTGTTCGCGGTGGGTATAAGTCCCATTGTTGTTTACCGGGTCATAAAGCACAAGCGCTACAGGAAAGGGTGGGCTCAGCGGTTTGGCAAAATCAAACGTAGGTTTCCGCACAAAAAGTGCATCTGGCTACACGCGGTCAGCGTAGGCGAAGTTAACGCAGCTAAGACATTGGTTGGAGAACTTGCGAACAGATTTTCAGATTTTGAGATTGTGATCAGCTCTACGACAGATACGGGCTTCGCCCGCGCTATGTCACTGTTTGGCGAAAGGTTCGAGGTGTTCTATTTTCCTTTTGATCTATCGTGGGCAATGCGTCGTGCATTTGATAGAATCCGCCCCAGCTTATGCCTGCTGCTGGAACTGGAAGTCTGGCCTAACTTTGTTCAAATTGCACAGCAGTTGAACACACCTATTATCGTAGTCAATGGGCGAATTAGTGACGATAGTTTCGCACATTATAAAAGAATCAGGCCTCTTCTGAGTAAAACCTTTGGGAAGTTGAGTCTTGTTCTCGTCCAGACAGATGAATACGCTCGTCGGTTCAAGGAACTTGGGTGCCCTTCTGAGCGAGTGCTCGTCACAGGTTCGCTAAAATACGACACTGCGCAGATTGCTGACAAGGTGGATGGCTCAGATGCACTTAAGGTACAACTGGACATCGGCCGTGATCGATTATGGGTTGCAGGTGCAACTGGAAACGACGAAGAAGCAATATTGCTGGATGTGTATTTGAGCCTGAAAAAGCAAGAACAATTCAGAGACGTACGGTTAGCGATTGTGCCGCGCAAACCAGAACGATTCGATGAAGTTGCACAACTAATAGAACAATCTGGTTTTTCTGTAGTCCGTTACAGCCAAATAAAAAATAAGTCAGCCTCCAAACAACAAGAGCAACCAGCAATGGATAAAAAATTATCAATTATCAATTATCAATTATCAATTGCTGTGATTCTCGGTGACACTATGGGCGATCTAAGGAAGTTCTACTCGCTGGCAACGGTGATCTTTGTCGGTCGGTCACTTATACCGATGGGAGGCTCGGACATGATGGAGGCAGCAGCATTGGGCAAATGCACGATATTCGGTCCACACGCCTTTAATTTCAAACAAACTGTCGAGGCACTTTTAGCTGGTGATGGAGCGATAATGGTCAAGAACAAAGAAGAGCTGCTTCAGATGTTGCAGAAGTGTCTTTGTGATCCAGATTTTGCCCAGAAAATTGCTGAAAATGGCCGAGAAGTGATTAAAAAGAACCAGGGTGCCACAGCTAAAAGCATCAAACAAATCTCAAAATTCCTTAACGCAAATTGATAGACTATTACGGCAGCAGATTAGCCTTTTAAGCTTCGAACGACGGCGCTGATATGTTCTGGAGTCGTGCCGCAGCAGCCGCCGATGATGTTAAAGCCGGCCGATTGTATCTTCTGAGCCATGTTTGCGAATTCCTCAGGTGAAACCTTGTAAACCGCCCTGTCGTCGACCAACTCCGGCTTTCCGGCATTTGGCTCAGCCAAAATCGTGATCCGTGACTCCGCCGTTAGGCGTCCTGTGGAGTGACCCGTGGCTCGGGTCTTCTCCAAAGCCTCTATCGCGGAAACATATTTATCTGCGAGCTCTATATAGCCATCAATTGAAACCGTGCCGCAATTAAATCCAACAACGTCCACACCAAGCGAGAGCATCTTCGCGATTGCCGTCTCGACGTCAACGCCCATCATTGTTCTGAAATCATTGCCAGCTCGGTCAAAGGCCATAGACGCAAATATTGGCAAATCTGAGCCAAGCGACTTTATCGCTTCTATTGCGATTGTTAGCTCGTCGAGAGCTGTCATAGTCTCGATTATGAAGCCGTCAATGTCGCCAGCCAAAAGTGCCTTTGCTTGTTCTGCAAAGGCTTCCTTTAATTGCTCGGGCTTTAGAGTACCCAAGGGCTGCAAAAAATCGCCGCTGGGGCCGATGTCGCCCAGGACGTATCTGTCCTGCCCTGCTGCTTTACGGGCTAATTGGGCACCCGCGATATTTATATTAGCAACCTGCTCGGCTAAGCCGTGGCGGGCCAAAGCAAACTTATTAGCTCCAAATGTGTTGGTCAGGACAGCGTCGCTGCCAGCCTCAAAGTATGCACGATGAATTTCGAAGATAGTATCAGGAGATTCGATGCTCAGGAAGTCGTTGCATTTGCCCACATCAATTCCATGAGCAATTAATTGAGTTCCCATTGCACCATCTAAAAAAAATGGGCCTTGTTTAATTCTGTCTCTTAAATCTATCCTGGGCATGTGAACATTTCTCGGTCAATTCATTGCGTCTGCTCAATAAATTCGCCATGGAGTATACGGTAGATATTCTTGAAGCCTTTCGGTTCCGGTCGAGAAAAAAGACGTTTCTGCTGCTTGCTGGTGAAGCTGACAGGCTTTATAAAGTTTAGGGTAATGGCCACTGAATCTTTCCAGTGGCCGTTAATAACCTTGATGATTTTTATTTTGGTCGGAACAACAAACTCATTGGTGACCTGTTTGTACCTGGCCAGTTCTACTACCACCGCAGGCTGCTCGGCGCTATCGAGATACTCAATTCTTTGCACAAGATAATCGCATCGGTCTATATACAACTTTTTGAGCACTCTGCCTCGGCCATCATAGTTGGCAAGGACATCAAAGCCATCTTCTTCTAATAAAGACCAGTCCGTTTTATTAGCTTCACTTTCGTCGATCACTGCAAAGCCAAGAGCTTCAAGCAACATCTTGGGACTAAGTATCAGCTCGTCAACGTAGTTAGCCTCGGTCCAGGTACCCCAATAGTAGCTGCTGACATCCTTTAATCTTATTGCCAGCCAGAATTCACTTTCGTTAGAGCCGATGACGACGCCGCGTGGGTCAAAAGCAACGTCGCCCTGCATGTAAATCTCTGTCGGCGGATTCAGCCAAAGCTTGATGAGGAAGTTTTGTTTTGAGAGTTTATGGTCTTCTGTGTGATACCTTAGAAAACACTGGCCGGTTGCTCTAAAAGGTACGATATATTGAGAACGTGATTTCAAAACAGATAATGCTTCGTCAGTAAATTCTTTGCCTGGACATAAACGAATCGTCTTATCAATCTGGCTCGTACAGCCTGTGAAAATCAGGATTGCTGCGGCGATATAGAAAAACGATCTATTAAGATGGTCATAGCTCACGGTTTATAGATCCGTCTGAAGTATTTGGCCTATCTGCGAGGACAACTGCTCGATCTGTTCTTCATTTAGATGAAGATTTACTACCTCAACAATTTGTTTATCGCCAACTATTCGCAGGCACCATATCTCGTTGCCGTTTTGCATCTTCGTAGAATCATATTTAAGACGCCTTTTTCGCATCAGAATCATTGCAAGCACAAAGCGGAAGTTTACCTTCTCCGGATTGGTCTCCTCCGCAAGTCGATCGAAGAAGGCCATAAGCATATCATCATCGACAAATACCTGCTTTTTTTGATCGGGATGCGGCAGCTTAGTTTTCCAGTAACAAAATACCTGTGGTTTTTCTTTCTGCCAGTAATCGACGCTAAAATCCCTGCGTTGAAGTCCCTCGTCTGTTTCAACTAAAGCGCCGAAATAGTCCTCACCGAACTCGATCTTCTTACCGGTACCGTAGCACTGGCCAAGAGGCTTATTGATATCCCATTGCTCCATTCTCTCGCTCTCTATAAGCTATTCTGCAAAAACCTTACAGGTCAACGAGCATTCAGCCCCAAGCCAGGGGCTTTTATGCGCTAAGATAGCAAACATTGCTTGCAATAGGCAAAGAAATTCTACCTTGTTTCAAAGTTCACGGGCATGATAATTCAAATAGCGTTTTTTCATCCAGCGGACGACGAGCAGGTCGATAAAGGCTCGGAACACCCGATTCCAAATGCCATATTTGGCCTTACCGGCGTGACGAGGATGATGTGAGACAGGGACTTCGATAACCTTGAATCCCCTCATTTTTACGAGGGTAGGCATAAACCGATGCATGCCGTCATAAAGTACCAGGCCATCAAGACAAGCACGCTTGTAAACCTTCAGAGAACAGGCAGAGTCGTGAATCGATTCGCCTGAGAGTTTGTTTCGGACTGCGTTAGCGATGCGTGTGGAGACTCGCCGCAGCCAAGGATCCTGGCGTTTGGCACGCCAGCCGGTAACGGCATCGCATTCATTAAGCATATCCGCTAAACGAGGAATCTCGGCTGGGTCATTTTGCAGGTCCGCATCGAGGGTGGCAATAACCGCACCACGAGCGGCGCTAAAGCCGGCAGCCATAGCACATGTCTGGCCGGATCGGCGGTCAAGGGTGATTACGCGGAGCCAAGGTTTTGACTTCTTGTATTCCTTCAGGAGCTGAAGTGTCTTGTCCGTACTGCCATCATCGACCATCACGACCTCGAAAGAATAGCTGCGAGGCTTTAGGGTTTCAGCAAGCCGATCCAATAGGGGCTTTATGTTCTGCTCCTCATTGTAAGCAGGAATAACTACCGAGAGATCAATGGTCGTCTCTGCTGTCATAGCTTTCTCCTGCCGGCTCAGAGTGGTTTACGCCCGGTTGGGGCCTGGATTCTTCAGTGGAGGGCTCTTGCTTCTGCGAATGTTTGGCGTAAATAAAGTACAGGTTCCGCAAATAAATTAGAACGCCGGTACCTTGGCCCACGATAAAAACCGGGTCTCTTCGATGAACGGCATAACCAAAAAGCATGATCCCACCTACGAGGCTGAGCCACCAAAAACCCACCGGTATAACAGACTGCTTTTTCTTTTCCGATACGATCCACTGTATAAGAAAACGACAAAAAAACATCCCCTGTGCGAGAAAACCAAACGCCAGCCAAACATTCTTTACGTTTAGCCAGCCTGGTGGTTGAGGTGAAAAGGCAATAAACTCCTTTGGCTGTATATCAACACTACCTTTGTGCAAAAGATAAATATCCACAGCTTCTTTATCTTTTCCTGGCAAGGGCAGGGACACATCTCGAAATCTTGGATGATGCAGGACGACGTAGTCGGCGGCTTGCCTGGCAGTATCAAGGTGTTTGCTTCGCACCAGGACAAACGTTTCTGGATACTCTTCTACCTGCAAGCGCAGTTGCTCGAGATCATTTATTGTCGGGATTGTGCGATCCAGATGGTATATTAGTGTATCATCTCTGCCCCGGAAATACACGAGTGGAGCATCACCGATAGCCTTAGCAATGCTCTGAGCAAAATCTGCAGAAGAAATCCGTGTCTCATAGGGCATGAAAAATCCGAAAAGCACGTAAGAGAAAACAGCAGTACCAAGGAATAACGATATAATAGCCGACCATCCCTTGGCCTTTTGTATGTAAAATAAAGCGAAAATGCCGGCGCTACCTAAACTCAGGCCAGAAACGGCAATGGCACCATAGCGTCTCAGTTCGGTATCTAAGAAACAGTAAGACAAAACTACTACTGCGGCGATTACGAAAACCGCTGCCTGAAGCAATCCGAGAGCACGGCGCCAGTATTTCATAGCCCCCCTACCGGATATAGCGATCTCACCGACATAAATTTCCCAGGCTTTTGCCGCGAGAATTGCCACAAAAGGTAAAGCTGGCAGAAGATAATCGGCCTTTTTCTTACTGATTAATGACAAAAGGACCAGAGCAACAATAACAGATAGCAGCAGCCCCAAAAGTTTGTCTCTTTGTTGCCTGGCCTGTGCCCAAAATGGTACTGTCAGTGCTGCTGGAATCAGAGCAGCCCAAGGGAAGCTGAGCACGAAGAGCTGGGGGATATAGTATAAATAGCCATGATTAGCACGATGGACTGGGGAAGTGATGTTATCGCTAACTTCTCGCGCCCAACCAGCTTGCACTGTCTCCCATCCCAAACTTCCAACAAGTGCCAATACCCAAGAAAATGCTAATAGTAAAAAGATAGAGATACCAAGCAGGTGCCAACCAAGGCGTGGCCTGCGCTGCGGATAAGCCCAAAGACCGTATAGCATCAGAGGCATAACAAACATGAATACAGCGAGCCATTTTGCTAAGAAACCCATGGCAATCGCTGCCCAGAGAATCGGCCAGAGCCAGTCACGCCTTTTTTTGCCGAAGAAGATCAACACCAGCAGTAACAACGAGACCACTACCCAAAAAGTCAGGTACATATCTACCCTCGCCAGGCGAGACTCGATTATGTATTTGGTTGTAAGGGCCTGGAAAAGTGCAGCCAACAATCCTATGTGCCACCCGAACATAACCCGGCCTATCATAAGTGTAAGTATAATACCGCCGACGCCCATGAGAGCCGAAGGCAAGCGGAAAAAAAACTCGTCCAATGGGCCAAAGATTTTAACCAGAATAGCAATGGTCCAATATGGTAAAGGAGGTTTTTGTAGACGTAGAGCACCATTGAAATACGGTACTATCCAGTCGCCGGATTCGGCCATGTTCGTACCTGTTGCGACGACGCGGGCTTCATGTGGGCTACCAAGCTCGGGTTTGCCAAGTCTGATCAGAGGCAACGCAAAAGAAGTTATCAGTAAAAAGATAAAGATAGCAAGAGGAGCGGAAGCAGAAACGGTACCATTTCGTTGGCTCAGTTCCTGGCCAGTGGTAAATTCTGCCTTGACTTGAGATGTTTCTTGTTTATAGGCCATATTTGATAATTGACCTTTGGCTTACCCGAAGGCTTATGCTAACCACAAAACTGACCGAAGACAAAATCTATTCAGGTAACGCAACAAACCCTACTCGAACCAAAGCCACTTTTCTATATTTTGTGCAGTCTTGGGACCGATGCCTTTGACTTTTTGCAGGTCGTTGCAGTTCTGAAATACCGCAATATTGCTATCGCCCCCTGTAAAGTTCTTCCGGTAATTAACTATCGCGCGAGCCCTCGTAGCTCCAATGCCAGGTAGCCTCGCCAGACTCTGTATCGATGCTTTATTGGGATTTATTCTCTCATCAATTCGGAGATCGGAAAGTTGCGAGGTTAAAAGGCTGGATAAAATGAAACCGACTGATAGGCACACAGCTATAAAGGCGCCGATAATAAACGAGAATGAGCGAAGCTTTTCCTGGTTGGCTTCGGTTTGTTGTTCGAAATTTGTACATAACGTGCTATTTGACATCAAAATTCCTAAATACCCTGTCTGAAGTTAGGCAATTCTCGGCAAATACTCACGTTGAGCCAACAGGCTAAGCATGAGAACTGTGTAATACAGTATTTTTTGCTGCACTAAACCTGACACAAATCGCTTCACTTATCACAAGGTACACTTAACGATTCATCTACGAAAAATGCTATCGTGCAGTCTCTTGAGCATTCGGAAGGATTCTTTAGGACGGAGCTGATCTGTTAATAAGCCGCTATTGGCTATAGCATCTTCATGCGTGTCTGCAAATTTTCCATAGGTTACAGCATCTACAAAGGGTTTGCTCAGTGCTATCTTATAGAACTGTTCAAGCCACTGAGCCTGGCGTTGCTCGTCCCATTCTTTGTGCCATACTCCAGCAACCTTGCCATCAAATGGGCCGTTACCATTCCTACTCGGAACTTCCACACCTGTTATGTAGAGGGGTTTAGCGATTGGCCCAAAATAATCCAGGACAGATGATATTTGCATCATATCCTTGACGTGCATTCCGGATTGGTTCTTGCCGAACTGCATTTGGAGGCCAAAGGCATCAAAGTTGATACCGCTCTGCACAACCATATCAACATAAACTAAAGGT
>Ga0315549_1000905_pt1 | contig 33424 bp, 34 predicted proteins | sample SalMarSW160200MG_FD_203101 | JGI IMG/M metagenome (GOLD analysis project Ga0315549, IMG submission 203101) | Salt marsh sediment microbial communities from the Plum Island Ecosystem LTER, Massachusetts, United States - Salt Marsh Sediment SW1601-200 ... | reverse complement strand
TAATCCAAATCCAGCGCCGGGTCAGGGTCGTTAAGGTTCATCGTAGGCGGCACTATATTATCACGAATGGCAAGGACACACGTAATCAATTCCGCCGCACCGGTTGCACCAATCAGGTGGCCCATCATACTCTTTACTGAGCTTGCCGGAATACTCTTGGCCTTGTCCTTGAACACTGCTTTTATAGCTTTTGTTTCGATCGCGTCATTTTCAGCAGTGCTTGTCCCGTGTGTGCTTATATAATCCACGTCCGAATAGGTTATACCTGCGTCTTTCAGCGCAGCCTGGAGCGATTGAATGGCGCCTCTGGCGTCTTCGTGCATATCCGTGACCCTAAACGCGTCGCTGCTGCTGCCGTAACCGATAACTTCAGCGAGGATTTTAGCGCCGCGTTTTTTCGCGTGCTCGAGAGACTCCAGAATCAGCACGGCCCCGCCTTCGCCAATAATAAAACCGTCTCTGGTTCGTGAGAACGGCCGTGATGCGGTCTCAATTTCGTCATTTCTTGTCGATAGAGCGGTCAGCCGGCAAAAGCCCGTCATCCCCAGAGGATGAATCATCGAATGCGCCCCGCCGGCAATCATCACATCGGCTGCGCCTCTGCGAATCATCATCATCGCTTCACCTGCAGCCTGTGTACTTGCCGCACATGCTGTAAGGCAGCTTCGCGTCGGCCCGCGCGCACCTGTCAATAATGCTATATGCGCCGCAGGCATATTCGGCTCCTGTTCCAGTTCCCGCATCGCCGTCATTTTGCTAAACGCGACTTCGGCCCATTTGTCCCAGTTCATTTGGTCGCTGTTTACGTCCCAAGCCTTGACAACCGCGTTGAAGAACGCATCATTATCCACCGACCCTTCGCCCGCTCCGAGATAGATTCCCATTCGTCTTCTATCTATACCATCGCCGGGCTGCTCGGTCTCAATGTCAATCCCAGCCTGTCTGCACGCCTCGACTGTTGCGCCAATGACAAATCCGCTACCGCGGTTGCTGTGTTTGTGAAGCTGCGGATTCTTTGTATATTTGCTAAGGTCATAATCTTTGACTTCCGCGCAGAACTGTGACGGAAAAGTTGAAGCGTCGAAAATAGTCGTATAATTAAAACCGTTTTTGCCGGCCAGCATCCCCTGCCAGACCGTCTCGACGTCATTTCCCATCGGACAGACCAGACCAAGTCCGGTTATTACTACACGCCTTCGCATCAAAATTACCTTTTTATTGATGTTGGTAATTCAACTGAATATCGAATATCCAATTACGAATAACGAATGCCGAATTACGAATTACGAACATTCGTTTACCTTCTACTTCTTACACTGTTATTCTTAGCTGTTTTGGCACTTTTTACAAATATAGAAATCAACTCATTACATTCGTCGATTAGATTTTTAATACGTTCAACATTTGCCAATAGTTTTGCTCGTTGAATTATACGTAACCAAACATACGTCTCCCTTAATTCCTTCAAAACAATCTTTATTTTGTGAACAAAATCTTTTCCTGACTCAGCGTCTCTTGCTTCAGCGTAATTTGGCGCCGGGCTGGTCCCGGAACGCACAATCTGCCCTGCGACATGGTTTCCCGCCCTCGTTTTCGGCAAAGAATCAGATAGTTTTATATTTCTGACTGCAAAATCAATAAGTCTTTCTTCAAGATTATATTTTTTATTCTTGTCTATTTTGTCATTCATACAATTCCAAGTCTTCTAAAAAATATCCATTTTTCGTCATTCGCTTTCGTCATTCGTCAATCGTCTTTATTATTACAGCAGCGGTTTGTCCGCCATAGGTATAAGAACAGCAAAGTACGTATCTGATATCTTTTTCGACTGCCTTTTCACTTATATTCAAATTGCAGCCAGCCGCTTTTTTATCACAGTTTATTGCAGCAGGGATTAAGCCATCGCGCATTGCGCAAACAGCAGTTATAACATCGAGCGCGCCCGATGCTGCGCCGGTGTTGCTTAACATGCTCTTGGTAGGAAACACAGGGATACTTTCAACAGCGCTACCCAGTACCGCTTCAAGCGCTTTACTCTCAGCAAGGTCGTCGGCAGCTATTGCCGTCCCGTGCGGAATGACCAAATCCAGCTGCTCCGGTCCGATTCCTGCATCGCCAAGTGCTTGTTCTATAGCGACTTGCAGCCCTTTACCGTCGGGTTCGAGATATTCGTACTGAGCGTTAATATTATTACTTTCGCCTGTTCCGACAATTTCTGCATATATTTTCGCACCTCGGTCCTTTGCTTTTTCCAAATCTTCAAGCACGAGCATACCCGCGCCTTCACCGAACACCGAACCTTTAGCATTAGCATCGAAAGGCCGACACGCCTTGTCCGGCTCATCGTTGTATTGGCTGGTCGCTCTTTTGAGCAGCATCTGTCGAATCATTACTATCGGATTGACCTTAGCTTCGGCAGCACCGGCAAGTGCAGCGTCACTATCACCACGCGCGATTATGTCACGCGCTTCGCTAATCGCCAACAGGCCGCTCGACTCGGCACAGGTAATAGTATTGCTCGGCCCCTGTATATCATGAATGATTCCGATATGACAGGCCAGCATATTCGGCAGATACTTTAATAACCACAAAGGCGTAACCAGCTCCAAGCCGTCTTTGCCCCATTTGCGTATGTCGAACTTCCCGTCGGTAGCACTGGCGGCAATCGCCGGCCCAAGTTCGACCAAATCACAGCTTATCAAGCCGGCGCCCAGGATAATTGCCGTCCGTTCAGAGTCGAGGTTGATTTGTCCGGTTTCGTCGGCCTTTGTAACGAATCCTGCATCAGCAATAGCTTCTTTTGCCGCGGCAATCGAAAGCTCGATGTCCCTGCTCATCAGCTTAGTGTTCTTGCGAAGAGCCTTGGGTATATAATCGCGTATCTTAAAATCTTTGACTTCGCCCGCAACTTGGCAGGTGAATCCCGACGGTTCGAACGCCTGAATCCTGCCGATGCCGCATCTGCCTGCGCACAAGCCCTCCCACAACTCACTACTGTTGTTGCCCAGCGGACTGACTGCGCCTGCACCAGTAATAACAACCCGCGCCGATGCCACTACTTACTCTCCGAAATTGTCACCCCCTGCAGCAGTGATTGGAAGGTGTCCGTAAAGACAAAATTTTCTTCCGGAAACTCTTTACCCGCCAGGTTCTTATCGATATGACTAAACATCAGGCTTATCTCAGCCACTATGTTTTCGCCGCAGGTAATTTTGCCGCGAGTGCTCGCTGCCTCATCGGTAATCGACTCAATCCGGGCTTCGAGCCTGAGTGTATCACCGGGACGGACATATCGGTGAAAAACGCTCTTGCTTATCTTGGCAAGTATGACCTTCTCTGTGAAATTGCGAGCATGGCCGACCAGTATCCCCGCCGTCTGCGCCATCGCCTCTATCATCAGGCACTCAGGCATCATCGGGAAACCCGGGAAGTGGTCGTGCAGATGCTCCTCGGCCAGTGTTACGTTCTTGACCGATACGGCCCGTTTGCCGCTCTCGAATTCCACAAACTTATCTATCCATATCCATCGCATAAAAGCCTGCTTCTATTAAACCATAACGGCAGGATGACTGGTTGTCGCTCCTGCCGCTAAAATCACTTAATCATGCAAATATGTCAAGCCGCGTTTAGTTTCATCTCTACGAAGTTGACGACGGAGTTGACGGTAAACAAATCGCCCAGCTTATTAATATCCGGGTCCTTCTCGAACGATGAAAGGTCGGTATGCGGCATCGAATTTCTCAACTCCGTCAGCCCTTTTTCTGTCAGCTTGCCGTTCTCCACGAATTCGGAATTATTCATAAGGTTTTCCGCCGGAAAAAGCTCCTCGCGCGGAATCTTTATCCCGAACGCCTTTTCCAGCCTGAACACAATATCCAGAAAGTCGATACTCTCGGCCCCCAAATCACCCATCAATGTCGCGTCGTTGGTAACTTCATCATCGTCAACACCCAACGCATCGACCAGCACTTCCTGTACCTGACTGAAAATCTCATCCCGACTCATCGCCATCTGTTTTTGCCTCCATGAATTAATTAACCACGAATGAACACGAATAAACTCGAATTAACCAATTAACAATTTAACCATTTACTTATTCTTCAGCAGTTCCCAGCGTTGTTTAAGACTTTCTATCACCTTTGCATCGACTGCCGCCATTTTCGCATCTTCGTCGGCCAGGTTAAAATGCCGCAGGGCGAACCGGGCCTCTACAATTGTTTGGCCGCCACATACCCCGCTGCCGCTGAAGCTGCTGAGGCTCTCTTCGACTGTCCTGACCTCGACAGTATACTCAATTTGGCCGCCCGGCGCAAGAAAACTTTTATATTTTACGTTTCTCGCCTCGGCCAGCAATACCATACTGTGCGCGAAATTTTCACTAAGCCGCGCGAGCCACGACGCCGACTCAATCAGTCCCTCTAAAAGCAGAACGCCCGGCAGCACGGGAAACATCGGGAAATGGTCGGCTAAATACTCCTCGGCCAGTGTGACGTTCTTTATGGCCCGGATTCTCTTGCCCGGCTCTAACTCAATTACTTTATCGATGAGTATGAATCGCATAATGGCGGCATTGTAGCCGTTGGACGAGGTTTTTCCAGCCTTTTTTCAGTTCATTTCGGTTAATGAGGAGCAGCTATACAAACCGATACCTACTAAAGAATTATCGAACGGTTGGAGAAAATTAAAATGATGTACGAAAAATTCGTTAGGGACTTCGCCGATAGGACTCGAACAAACCTCAACATTATCGAAAAAAACGAGCCTGACCTGAAAATCACTCAATTGATAAATTCATGTCTCGGCCTGATAGCATTTCCGCGACAAATATGTTTTGACAATATCCCAGAAACGCCCCTGGAAGAACTCGCGTCAAAAGGTTGGTCTATCCCGCGCGATGAAGGTGGATACCCACCTGCACGCAATCTCAATGAGCTGGTCCAACGTCTGCGAAATGGCATTATGCATGGACACCTTCAATTCTCACCTGACAACAAATACCAGATTGAATCTCTATTGGTTTGGGACACCAAATTTAGAACCGACAAAAAGATATGGCAGGCCAGATTCAATATGAACGAATTGTGGAACTTAGTTATAAAATTTTCAGATAAATTAATTGATGGCAGCTTCTGTTCCGGATGTGGGCGTTGCCCTTATTAGCAGCTTTTTTTGATTGCGACTTTGTTCCGGCGTGACGTAAATACCACCTCGGCGAATATTTGACACCTTATGGCAAAAGACTTATAATATCGTAAAAATAGAAGGATTTGGATAGAGGCAAAGAACTGTGATAACAAAAGAAGAAATCCTCCGGACCCTTGCTGAAGACAGGAGTGAACTTCAAAGCCGATTCAAGGTCAGAAAAATTGCCCTGTTCGGTTCATATGCAAGAGGCGATCAGCAAACCGACAGCGACGTGGATATTTTAGTCGACGTGGACCCTTCAATAGGTCTGGAGTTCGTTAGTCTGGCTGAAACAATCGAAAAGCTTCTGGGGGTTTCTGTCGACCTCATATCCAGCCGGGCTGTTAGTGAAAAAGCAATGAAACTAATTGAGTCGGAACTCATTTATGTCTAAACGTCCCGTTGATTTACTGCTGGAGGATATCGGTGAAGCAATTGACAGAATCCAGCAATATACGGAAGGATTGTCATTCGAAAACTTTTCAAATGACCGCAAGACTATCGACGCTGTAGTCAGGAATCTGGAGATTATAGGCGAGGCTGCAAATCGACTGCCGGAGGAGTTCAAGCAAAATCACTCAGAGGTCGAGTGGTACAAAGTTGTCGGTCTGAGACATAGAATTGTGCATGAGTATTTCGGCATTGACCTTCAGATTATCTGGCAAATCCTACAAAAAGACCTGCTGGAATTACGACACAACATATCTCGGATGTAAATCAGACCACTGGAAAGCACGAGTAGAAAAAGTTATAATCATTTCTTATGAACGTACGACCGGCTAAAATTCAGGATGCACGGGCCATCAATGCCCTTATCAATGAATACGCCGAGCAGGACATGATGCTGTTCCGCTCACTGGCTGATATCTACGAAAACCTGCGCTCGTTTCACGTAGTCGAAGAGGACGGACGAATCGTCGGCTGCTGCGCACTGCACATTATCTGGTCGGACCTTGCCGAGATAAAATCCCTCGCCGTTGACCAATCCAAAAAAGGAACCGGCATAGGAAAAGCCATGGTCGAGGCCTCACTGACTCATGCAAAAGAGCTCGGTCTGCCGCGAGTATTTGCGTTGACGCTGGAACCCGCCTTTTTTGAAAAGTTCGGATTCGAGAAGGTTGACCGTGACACGCTGCCGATGAAGGTCTGGAGCGACTGCGCCCGCTGCCCAAAACAGGACCACTGCGACGAAACCGCTCTAATCAAAATCCTCTAAACGCAGTACGCACAACGCACGACGCACCACGAAATTACCACCACTGTCTTACTGTGTACTTAACTGTCTCGGTCGAATCGGCTGCGATTTTCACTTTGAACCGCGCCGTGTAAGCATCGTATTTCTCGAAGGGCAGGCTGTTATCGGTAATCTGCCAGTTCGCCCATTTCATAAACTTCTCATCAACGCACACTTCAATCGGCGTGTCTTTGCGGTTTCTCAGCTCGACCTGATGCGTCTCGGTCCTCGTACGCGGGCCGCGCTTGCTGTCGAGCATCTTATACTCCGGCACAATGTCAAATGCATTGCCGATATAGAGCAGGAGTTTCTCTTTCCTCGGCGTATGGTCTATTTCATCTTCGCCCACAAATTCCAGATTTTCATCGGCCGGGTCCTTCTTAAATACCCGCACCTTGCCCTTCGGCAGTGCTATACCAAGCTTGTTTTCCTCTGTGTTCTCGAACTCAATCTTGACTTGTATCTTTTCCGGATTCTCCTGCCGGTTATATATAAACAGCTTCTTTGCCACTACACCAATCGCAGGCTCGATAAACTCAATCTGCTTGACCTGATTATTATTTATCGTGCTCTTCCTGCCTAAGGTGTACATATGATATTCCATAAACGCTTTTTCTTCGAAACCGCCCGGCGCAGCAGCTTTATTCGCATACAGCATCATTTCTCCTCCGTATCTTGGCTCCGGCGGTGTAATCCTGCGGACATCACCTGCTATCAGCTTCAGCGCGGCATCTTTATAAGTGGCACCGCTTTTGTTGTCGATGGTGACCCAGCCGCTGAAATCCAGGCTGGTTTCATCATCACTCAATACCGCCGAGTAATCAGCCTTCCAGTTAATCTGTTCGGTCGTATACGTTACCTGGCAAAGTTTTTCGCCTGCTTCTTTTGCGTTTGCCAGCCAGACCAATGTCGGCCTGGTAACCAAATCTTCCGGCAGCTCTTTGAGAGAAATTTCTTCCACCCTGCTTCCGTTAACAACCTCGATTCCGCCGGTATCACTCGCCAGAATATATTCGCCGCCCACGGTAGCCAGCAGCTTTCCGCTCATCTCCCGTGCCGCGTCCGCCCCGCTTCCTCCGATAATAACCGTCACATCGCGGTCAATATAGCGTTTCAGAAGACTTTCGGCGTTTACAAGGTCATACTCATAATTCTGCTCGAGGATGGATATCGCCCCGGGCTCTGACAGACACTTGAAATTCACGCTCGTCGGGTCAATGGCCGCCGCCACGTCGGTAAACTTGACCGTGTTTACACCGGCCTCGAAGCCCATTTGCCTTGCCTGGCGTACGACCGCAAAATTGTCGTTATAAATGGTAAGCCCGACCCCCTCCTCGTCCTTAGCGTTACATGCCCCTATGGACATCAGCACAAAAACCAGAATCGAAATTACTTTTGTCGCTTTCATAGCAATTTCCCCTTAAAATATGGTTACTTTTCAATATAATATCTGCCATGATATTGTCACAGGATTATTAGACACAGTAAAGAAAAACTTGCATGTAAAAACTATGTAAAAACTCGCGATGTATTGTTTCGTACAAATTTATTTACAGGAACAACTCGATATGCTTACAAACGCAGCTTCAACTGTACTTGCCCAGACCGGCCTTTGGGACAAAACCATAAATTATCAGCTTGTTACCGGCAACGCGGTCTGGCGACTTGCTCTTATCCTGATTGTACTGCTGATAACTCTCGCCGCAGGCCGCACGATTCAGTTTTTCATTGACGCCTACGCCAGCCGCCTCGAGAAAAGACGCGGAGAAAATGTGCTGAGTATCACGCTGCAATGTCTGACCAAGCCCATATCCGTAGCTGTCTTCGCTATCGGATTACACCTGGCACGCCTGTGTCTGGTTTTCGACAACCCTAACACCGAAAATGTCGAAGGCATAAGCACTGCTATAGAAACCGGCTGGTTTCGCATAGCTCAGGCTGTAGCCGCTATTGCCGTAGCCTACGCCATCTACCGCCTTGTGGACGTCATCGAACACTACCTTATCCGCTGGACGAGCCAGACCCAGACCAAGCTCGACGACATGCTCGTCCCCGTAGTACGCAAAGCCCTCCGTATAACCATCGCCATCGTCGCCGTCATTTTCATAGTCGATAACATACTCGACCAGGACGTCAAATCCATCCTTCTCGGCGCCGGTGTCGGCGGCATCGCAATCGCCCTTGCTGCAAAAGACTCTATCGCTAATTTCTTCGGCTCGGTCACTATCTTCGCCGACCGTCCGTTCCAGATTGACGAGAGAATTACCGTCGGTGAATATACAGGGCCCGTCGAAGAGGTGGGCTTTAGAAGCACGCGCATAAGAACGCTTGAAGGACATCTTGTAACCATACCAAACAGCATCATCGCAAACTCAATCGTCGAAAACGTCGGAAAAAGACCGTACATCAGGCGGACCGCAAATATCACAGTCACCTACGACACCGGCCATGATAAGACGCAACGCGCAGTCGAAATCATCAAAAACGTTCTCGCCGGCGTTCCCGAAGTCAACACCGACCCGAAGTTCCCGCCGCGGGTATATTTCAGTGATTTCAACGACTGCTCGCTGAATCTTTATATGAGCTACTGGGTAAAACCGCCTGATTACTGGCTCTATTACGAGGTGAACGAGAGGGTCAATTTTGAGGTTATGAAACGCTTCGAGGCCGAGGCCATCGAGTTCGCATTCCCCACCCAAACCCTCTACTTAAAGAAGGACGATTGACAATTCATTTGGTTAGCCCCCAGGCCTGCCTGGGGGGGTTTTTAGCCCCCTGCATTGCAAGGGGTTCATGTCGTTATGTTTTTTATCCGGCATTGCCGTGGGGTCGGTTGTCCATATGTCCGGCACAGTCGGGGGATGTCCTCTTTATATCTTTCGGTGCGACACGGTCGAGCGCCATCGCTGTAATCGTGATATCGCTTACAAAATATAATTATATGCTGCTCCAAATGTTGCAATATATAATCGAGTTTTATTAAACCTATTTGCTCTTCGAATTGCTTGATATATCTTTGAAAAAGTCTATATTATAGGGACTAATGAAGAACTTTCTAATATGGCCAATTTGTTTCAGCATTTTCTTGGTGGGTTGTCGTCGTTCCAATGACAATGCCGATAATGTTTTGCTGGAGACTCTTACCACTTTAGAGAAGGCCGTTACAATAATAAAAGACCAACCCGAACACGTCTCCGCAAAGGAAATTGAAGCGGCTTTGTCCGGAATAACTAGGGACTTGGAAAATCTTACAAAACGATGGGAACGACTCCCAACACCCGTCTTTGAGGAATGGAATCTTTTCTATCTCATGTCTCGTCGGTTTTTTGATGTCGCAAGGGATATACGACAGCAGCATTTACGGTTCTGGAATGAGGATACTCGCCGCTCAGTCCGAGAAGGTGTAAACTGTTGGATATTTTATAATAAAACTGTAGTTCAATATGGTAATTTTCTTTTTTCGATGAAGGGTATTAACGTCTATGACGTTGCGGCTGTAGTACGAAATTCAGACATTGCCTCCTGGTACGAGGAAGACATATGTCACGTTCGCTTGTTAGATATTGGAGTTATTTATAAATTAACTCAAAGTATTGACTTTCCACCACCTGCTTATTCTGAGAAAAGTGACAGAGAAACAGAACAGCCAGGTTCTCGGCATTGTGATACACCAGAAGGTTGTAAAGTAATAACCAATTCCATCGGTATGAAGCTGGTATATATTCCGCCGGGAACCTTTATGATGGGCAGTCCGTCTTCTGAAAAAGGCAGAGATGACAATGAGAGCCCTCAGCGCCAAGTTAGGATAAGCAAAGGTTTCTGGATGGGGCAGACTGAAGTAACAGTTGGTCAGTACCTTAAGTATATGAATTCAGATGATTCTACTTATATTTTTGTTGATTTAAGTGGCGAATATTGCCCAATTAAAAAGTCGGGTTATAGTTATACATTGAGTGGTAACAAATTTGCTTCAGATATAGAACAACCTATGGCAGGCGTAAACTGGGACGGTGCATTTTTTTTCTGTAAATGGTTAAGCCGAAAGGAACGCAAGACTTACAGGCTGCCGACAGAAGCAGAATGGGAATATGCCTGTCGGGCTGGCATAACTACACCATTCTATTTTGGCGACTCAATAAGTACTGACCAGGCAAATTATGACGGCAATCGCACCTATGGCAGTGAGGAGAAAGGACTTTACAGGCAAACGACAATAAAAGTCAGAAGTTTTGCTCCTAATGCTTTTGGATTATATGATATGGTGGGCAACGTATTTGAATGGTGTAGTGATTGGTACGATGAGGACTATTATAGTTATGGTAGTGAGGCCGACCCGAAAAAATATCGCAACCAATATGATTATGAATATACTGACCGCGTTGTTCGCGGAGGTTGTTATGGCAGCGATCCGGAGCACTGTCGTTCTGCGTCCCGCTCTAAACTCAGGCAGCGGTGGTGTGCCCCTAGCACAGGTTTTCGTGTCGTCCTAGAACTAGAATAAAACTTTTGCATCTCACTTGATGCTGTTTTACTAAACATAAATCATAAATAGGGTACACATAGCTAATCTTACTTCCTATAAACCAACTACAAATCTTTCTTTAATCCTCGTCAAAACCACCCCCCAAAATCCGCGTAACCTGTCACGGCGTAGCCCATGCGGGACGAAGACGGAAGCCCTATCTTGTAAATCCTGCCTGCCTCGGCGCTGCTGTCTTTTAGCAAAGACGGGCGCAATCCGCGGTTAAAGATAGGTTAGCTGTTCAGCTTTGACGCACGTCCCGCAGGGCAGTGGATGAAGGGTCAAAAGCTCGGTGAAGCTCGCTTCGGGAGAGCTTGACACTGAATACACACAAGTGTCGAAGACTCCCGCGCCAAACCAAAATCCGCGAAAATCCGCACAATCCGCGGATAAAAAGTTCCTGCTTACTTCAGTTTGCCTGGGTCAAGTAACCTGCCGCCGTGAAAAACCGTCAATACTTCCGCAGTTTCCCCACTCAGGCGATATACGATTCGATAGTCCCCTAAGATAATTTCCCGAATGACTAGGTCGTTTAACTCAGGAACAACCCTGCCGATTTGCGGAAAATGCTCCAGACGCTCAACTGCGGCAAGAATATCACTTACAAAAAGACTTGCGTAATGAATGGAATCCTGGGAAATGAACTCGGCGATTGATTCGATATCATCGACAGCCTGTGAGGTCCATCTCACTTGAGCCATTTGGACATTCTTTCTTTGACCTGTGAATGGGGTATTGTCCGGCCGCTGTCAGCCTGTTCGAGACCGCGCTCCACCTTGGACAGAAACAGCAAACGTTCCATCACGTCTTCAATGGAAGCGTCGTCGGCAAGCCCCTCAACCGCTTTTATCACTTTCTCTTTGATCGTCATATTATCAGTATACAGCCGTCCCTGCCTTAAGTCAATAAGTTCATTTATACGTCTTTTTTGGCTTTGACGCACGTCCCGCAGGGCAGTGGATGAGTTGAAATGTTTTAGTAGGCAGCTTTGAAGAAGGAATGCTGGCTTTGACGCAAGTTCCGAAGGAACAGCAGACTGAGGCCGCAAGCCGGCGTGGCAAGGATACTTGTCGGGAGGTTTGTGCCTCTGGATGCATAGGTTGTGAAGCAACCGCGTCAAACTAAAATCCTTGATATCCGCACAATCCGCGGATAAAAAAAATTCGTGTTTCTTCGTGCAGGATTTGGCTTAACCTGTGAAAATCAGTTTCTAAAAACTAGGATGATGAAACACTCCATAAGTATATATGCATATACTTATATAGTATTGCACAAATCGTTCTCGAAACACAACCGCGCCAACCTGTCCGATGTAGTCCCGATTCTTTCTATCGGGACGAAGGCGGAAGCCCTATCCTGTCTATCTTGTTATCCCCTCTAAGAATACAGTGTTAATCAGTGTTAATCCGTGTCAAATAAACTTCGTGTTTCTTCGTGCAGGATTTGATGTTAGTCTCGAAGAGACAGTGGACGAGGCCGGAAGGGTGGAAGGAGCTTGCTCATAGGAACCCTTCGGCCGGGAACACATAGGCCGTTTTACGGCCGCGGCAAATCCATTCGTGGTGGAGAAAAAATCCGTGAAATCCGCGTAATCCGCGGATAAAAAAGATTTCTTTGTGCAGGATTTGACTCAATCTGTGTAAATCAGTTTCTAAAAACTAGGATGATGAAACACTCCATAAGTATCCCGATAAATCGGGACTTATATAGTATGACAACAATTGTTCTCGAAACACAACCGCTTCAAAGCAAAAACTGTGTAAATCTGTGTTAATCAGTGTCTAAGAAAATTCGTGCAGGATTTGATATAATAAGCGCAGCTTGGTGGACGAGCGGGCCAAGACTAATGAAGCTCGCTTCGAGAAACCCTACCCGTGAAGAACACACAGGCCTTGTTCCCAAGGCCGCAGCAAATCTATTCGTGGTGAAGTAATCCGTGAAATCCGCGCAATCCGCGGATACAATTGGCCGTTAGCCTTACCTATCGAGAATCGAGCACCGAGTATCCAGCATCGAGAAATAAAAAAGCCCCGTCTATTTAAACAGGCGGGGCTTGCATTCAGCAGATATCACTGAACTATTATTTCGGACAAGTCAAACATTCACCATTAGTTTCGCCTTCCGTTATTATCGTACAGGGCGGGCCAAACTCGGTATGCTTATACGCCTCGCGCTCTTGGTCATTCAGCCGCGGCTGCTCTATAATCCAAGGCGTCACAAACACAATCAGCTCACTGAAGATAGTCTCTTCCGCTTTGAACTTGAACAGGTTATCGATAATCGGAATATCACCCAGAAACGGCACTTTGTTGTGCTGTGTATTGACTTCTTTCTTCCTCAGCCCACCCAAAACCATCGTCTGACCGTCCATCAACAACAACGTCGATTCCGCCAGGCGCTTATCAACTATCGGCTGGGAAAAAGTAATCGCAGCAGTTCCAAGGTCCACTTCCCCGGCCTGAAGACTGAACTCGGGGTAAATATACATACGAACCATACCATCGCGGGTCACATGAGGGGTTACCTGAAGTAATACACCGACTTCCCTGAAACTCGTCGTACCAATACTGCCCCCGCCGCTGGTCTCGGTTATCTCCTGATACGGAATCTCAGTCACGATTTTAATCGTCGCTTCTTCATTGTCGAGCACCAGAACACGTGGATTCGCAAGCAGTTTGGCATTGATTATTTCCTTTTGAGCCTTAATCAGTATATCTATGTCGATAGAAGGATTAAGCCATCCAAATCTTAACAGGCTCGTTGAACTCTCAACCTTATTAACAGTTCCGTCAAACAGTCCGCCTATGAACGGGTCTATATTTCCGCTTGTCGGATTAGTGCCGCCCTCGCCGATACCTGCTCCGCCGTAAGTTGTATTTTTTCTTGCGTGCCATTCGACGCCGAGGTCCAGTCTGTCTTTACACGTAACATCATATATTCTTGCCTCGACAAGAACCTGAGGCGTTATCCTGTCTATCTCGGCAACAAAAGTATCCATCGCCCGAATCCTGCTCTCGATGTCGTTAACTATAATATTGCTTGTGCCCGGGTTAGCACTGATAGAACCTCGCTTGCTGATAAACTTCGACAGGGCCTTTTCAACCTCACCTACGTCCGCATAGGTTATCCTGTATATTCTGTTTTCCAGCTTTTCCTCCTGGTCGTTGATTTCCGACATCGGCGCTATTCGTATCATGTTCTTGCTGGCCACATAGCCGTAGCCGTGCGCCGCCAGGATATTCGTTAAGGCTTCTGAAAGAGGAACATCCGTAAGTGTAGTTGTGACTTCTCCAACCACTTTCGGGCTTTTGACGATATCCACATCTGCCTGTGCAGCCATTACACGTACTACATCATCAATCGGCGTGCCGCGGAAATTAACGCTTATCCGTTTCTGCATCCGCTGCTCCAGTGTACTCATCACATTCGGATTAACTTGTGATTTTGATTCCTCTGCCCCGCCTGCCGCAAAACAGATAATAGCCGGCATAATCGCAAAGAATAGCTTCAGCCGTGCTTTTAATACCACGCGTTTCATAGTGGTTCCTTTCCGATTATTTGATACTGCAATCAAAATATTCTCACCCTGCAGCCCCTGCCGCACGGTCAATTCGATACCTTCTGGGTCCACTGTTTGCCGTCCTTTTCAAACTCAACACTATCCATATTAATTTTTATAATTTTTGCATCATGGATTACTTGTTCCTGATAATAAATCTCCGTTCCGATAATGACTGCTGGTTTATCTTCGCTCCATGCTATCCCACGAACGATAATACCTGAATCCGTCGTCGGCCCCGGCCCCACTATTACCGCAACTGTCTGCCGAGAGCCCCTTTTCATAGGGTCGCGCAGCCCGACCGGATAAACCGCAGGCCGTTGCCACTCAATCTGGCTCTTCGATGCAACCGACGAAATCCCTGCATCATCGCCTTTAGCACCTTTGTTCTTAGCTCCGGATTTAAGAAGCGTCCGCCCGAAGACAAGAACAACTACCAGAAAAAGTGCCGGTATTAATATCAGCATAGTCATGTGCTTGGCTTGCGACACTCCCTCCGGCGGCGTCAGAAGCTTTGCCTTCATCGGCTGTAGGAACTTGCTTACGCTCTTGCGAAAACCACTCAGGTTCACCTTTTTGTTTGCAGAGCCCGTACTGGTCTGTTTCGGGGCAGGTACGCTCTGTTTCGGGGCAGGCACGCTCTTTTCCGGGGCAGGCACGCTCTTTTCCGGGGCAGGTACTGCTTTGTCTTCGGGCTTGGGTGACGGTTTGGACGGCTCCTGCTGGTTTAGCTGAGGCCCCTTCACGGCTGCCGTCGGCATAGGAGGTATGTGACCGGCCGTTTTGTCCTTCTTTTCCATATCCACTAACGGGCCGTTAGCCTTATCATCCGGTAACGGAACACCGCTGAATATGGAAGATATTTCTTTATGCAACCCCGATTTGCGCTTCATGCTCATGGAGTATCTCCTCTGCCAGAGCTTTATATTCCGTCGCTGCTTTACTGTCCGGCGCATATGTGATAACCGACTGACCCGCTCCGGGAGCCTCCGCAAGGCGAACAGTTCTGTGAATAACAGTATCAAAAACCATTTCACCGAAATAATCTCTCATCTGTTGCTGAATCTGTCTGCTAAGCATAGTACGACTATCTACAAGCGTAAGAAGTATCCCGCCGATTCGGAGTTTCTCGTTAAATCTGTCCCGAACAATATCAATAGTCTCCAGAAGCTGCTTTAATCCTTCGAGGGCATAATAATGTGTCTGGACAGGTATAATTACCTCATCTGCAGCCACCAGCGCATTAAGCGTAAGAAGGCTCAGACTCGGTGAACAATCAATTACACAAATCTCATAATAACCGCATACTGTATCGAGTTGTTGCTTCAGCACATATTCACGACCGTAAATCGAAGCAAGTTCATACTCGGCTCCACTCAAAAGGATATTATTCGGCGCCAGATTCAGTCCCGTCACCGGTGTGCTTATTATTACACTGAGCATAGCAACCTTTTGATTTGTCATCGCATCATAAATCGTCTTATCCAGTGCTTCAGGGTCCTGTCCGACGCCGAGCGTCGAGTGTGCCTGAGGGTCCAGGTCGACCAGCAGCACACGCTTGCCGCTCAGGGCAAGCGCCGCCGCCACATTCACTGCTGTGGTCGTTTTGCCGCAGCCGCCTTTTTGATTTGCTATTGCTATCGTTTTCACTATTGCGCTAAAAATCCAAACACTTCTTATGCAAATCAGCTTTTTTCTTCTGTTTCCACAAAAACTGAAACGCTCATACTAACCCTGTTACCCTCATCATCCCGTTTTGACCTGTCAATTGTGAACGTATCAACGAACAACACAGGCTCATGTCTCTCCAGAGCATTCAAAAAAACGGCAAACTGATTAAAATCTCCGCCAAAGCTGACATCCATCTTGTTCTCACCAATCAGCTTGCACTGCGGTATCTCGAAAACACCCTTGCTGTTCTTTGCCTTGATACTGAAAGATATAACACTAATCCTATTTGCAATCCGACTTATATCAAACGTCAGGTCTGCAGAGTCGTTCGCATCGGCTACAAACTTGCGAAGCTGTTGTTCCAGTTTTTCGACGTCAAGCGCCAGTTGTTTTTTTGCTTCTTTGTTCGAAATCTCTCGGGCCGCCATATAATCCTGCTTTTTCTCTTCGAGGTCCTTGGAGAGCTTATGCCTGTATCGGCTTTGCGGCTTCAGAGCAAGCATGTAAACAAAAACAAATACGATAAGGCATCCAATCCACGCCAGCCCTAACGTCGTCAAGTATTCTCTTAATATCTTTTTCATAGCTAACCAACCTATATCTGCGGTCTGAGAACGCACTTCATTTCATAAGTTATGACCTCCTGGTCATCCACCATCTCAACCCGCTGAGAGACCGGAATGTCCTCAACCTGCGGACCAAGAACCTTTGAAACCTTCAGCCTGTCCCTGAACGCCTGCACCTCTCGGTTCGATACTTCACCCGCAGCTCCCCCCAGCGTCAGATGTAAAGTTCTCCTCATAACTGTTTTGTTCCTTTTTTTCTTGGAATTCTTGACGTCGGCAACTTTTATCTTAGTCGCCTTTGACTCAACTGCCATTCGTTCCAGAACCAGAGAATCGGGCAGGTTTTCAACAATCGTAGCCAAAATATCCGACCACTGCTGACGCCCGCTTATCGCTTCAGCTGTCTCTGAGATTCGTTGCTGAACTGCACCTTTACGCTGCTCGTATTGCTTGTGGGCCCGCATCTCATCGGACAATCCGGCTATCTTTTTTTCATAACCGGATACCTCCCGCTTCTGTATGTTTATCACAACTCGATTGCTTAGATATATACCCAGCATTGTTATAGCTATCGCCACCGGAAGTACAACCGTAACGGCCGTGGCTATAATTCCTTCCGGCCGGCTCCTTGCCGGTATTCCCTGCCCTTTTAGTAAGTCAATAGTAAACATGTTATATGGACCTCATTGCAAGACCTGCCGCCACTGCCAGTGATGACCCTTCTTTCTGCAACAGTTCTCTACAATCGTTGTCACCTCGGCAGGGTATCTTCTCAAACGGATTCCACAGAACCGCCTGTGTTGGCAGGTTCTTGTCCAGAATATCAATAAACCCTCTTGCACGCGCGAAACCACCGCACACAAATATCTTTTCCACAAACAGGTTTTTTCTCTGTGCCGAATAAAACCTCAGCGTTCCTGTAACATCTTCAACAAGGATTTCACATGCCGCTTCCAGATTGTCCCTGACAAGAGATTGACCTTCAGAATTCACTTCCTCGCCAAACAGTATCTCATCTACTTCTTTTTTACTGAGCCCCGTCTGCTGCAAAAGGTTTTTTGTGATACTCGTGCCGGCATGATTTGTGTCACGAACAAAAGGAACACATTTGTCGCCTGCTATCACCAGTGTCGAGTAAGCATGACCGACATTCAAAACCGCCATTGCCTGGTCAGATTCATAGTCTTCGCATTCGCTCAGACAGTTAAAAAGAGCCAAACCATCAATATCCATCAAAACCGGATTCAACGACGCTTCCTTTATCATCTTTCCCTTGCGACGAATTACCTTGTTCGTCGCCGCCACCAGCACTCCAGGGATCGATTCACTGTCATCAGGAATTATCTGATAATCGAGAACGCTGTCTTCCATACTGAATGGGCAAACCTGCTCCGCTTCCAGCATTACTGCAGATGCCAATTCTTCTACCGGAATCATTGGGAACTTGAAGTACCGAACAGCAACATCGGGGCCGCATACACTACTGACCGCATATTTGTTCTGAACACCCGCCTTTCGGCAACAGTCAGTGATCGCCCGGACCGTTCGAATCTCACTTGCTTGTGTGCTGTTATCGCCGTCAGAATCAACCTGTACCCGTCCGGCGTAGACAGCTTCGTAACCTTTATTGTTGCGAGCAAGCTGCACAAGCTTCACCGAAGACGAACCTATATCCAAGCCAAGCAAATCACCGAATTTCAGTCCCAAAAGTCTCTTCCAGTTCAACTTTTAACCTTTCAATTTGTTGCCGAATTCAACTGCTTGTGCCGGTAAAATCCCGCTGCGCACAGACACACCGTGCATAAATCCAGTTACCTTTATCGGCTCAAATCAAGCGGCTCTTAGGCACAAACGAGCAGATATGGACGATAGCGCAGAATGTGCCTGTATAGATGTGAAAGTCCTATAAATACCGTTTTCGATTACAACAAGACGGCAATGATTAAGGTATGTTTAGATTGCGGTATGCCGATTTCAAAGCTGCGCCCGATAATCGTGCCAGCCTGCCGGCGCCGGAATATATTTACCTTTCAGCCAAATGTCTCCAGGCAGAATCCCTTCGAGTAATCGTTCATCCAGGTAGTATCGCTTCTTATATCCATTTAAGCCGGCTCCCACCACTCCACGAACTACTTCGGTTATCGTACCTCGGACTACCAAATAATTGTCGCTGCTGCCGTAATCCTTTCGGCCACCGACATCTTCAGCGCCCCAGCCGCCGCCGCCGACGGTTATCGATGCTTCGATTTCAGTATATCGCGGCAGCAGACGGTCATATTCCCCACTACCGCCTGAGGTACCTATCGGCTCATACTCAGCACCCGAAACCTCCTGAACAATATACTCGTATTCCCAGTGTCCTCCCCCATGGCCTCCCGGCACCCATGTCCTTTCTCCTTCAACAAGGCAGTCTTCTACCTCGCCGGGGTCAATTACTTTAACAACGCCCTGAGCGACCAGTCCCAAAACATTCTCATTATCTTCGGACGGCAGGTCATCACCGCCATGGTCACCATCCAAAAGAATCGTATCTGCTACCCAGATATTGCCCGTCGCCACAATCGTTATACGTCCTTTCACCAGCTGATTGCCGCTGTGACCGCTCAGGTCCCCGCCGATTACCACGTTGCCGTTTACATATATCTGGCCTCCCGGCTCACCCTCGACTTCACCATAGGTAGGCGTCACATAAGTATCCGTTAGATCATAAGTAACTCTGTCGCCGTTTGTTTCGGCATCTTCCGGTATATAATGGTAACCGTATATTTTGTACTTTTCGAATCTCAGAGATTCGTAGTCGTCATCGATTTTGTAATCATAATTACCTGAGTCGCTGCCGCGAACTGTACAGTTATTAGTTATACGCACCTTACCAGTATCACTTTCTACAAAAAACTCAATCTGAACGGCTTCGGCAGCATTGGTCACACTGCCGTTTGCAGCCGGCGTGTAAATATATTGAGGTTTCTGAGACTGCAATGTCCCTCTGAAAATATCAATTTTTTGCTGTACTGCATCTCTGTCCATAATCCGGCTGCTTGGCTGCAGAAAATAAATCCCTTCATCGAAAAGATACATCACATCCGAGTATTTATCATCTCCATCTGATTCATACTGTGACTCACTCATAGTAATAACCCGCTGAAAATCCGGCGAGCCGTCTATCCATATATCTATCTCATCATCGTAGGGTTGGTCGTTATAGCAATTGATGTGCAGCGGCATATCGATAATTTCGCCGTTTACGTAATACACCTCCTGGGTCGTAGTCTCATTCTTGGGCACCCTGCACATACCCATATCCCATCCGCTGACCGCCTGAATCACATAAACGTCAAGCGTCCGGTCGAATATCCCGCAGTGCCCCGTTGCACTGACCTTATAAACCGGCCTTGACCCCATAAACGAATCGAAATAGATTGTATAATCAACCGTGCCGGTTTGCTCACTATCGTCACCCTCATAGCCTTCTTCGTCCGGCTTTATAATGGACAGTGATTCACTCGCTTCAAAATCCTCGTCTGAAAGTGCCGTCAGCAAATCCGGCTGCTGACTCATGCGAAATATCGCCCGTTCGTAGCCTGCCTCTGCCGCCAGCATCGCTACTGCCTCATTCTTAGCCTGGATTGATTCTCTGCGAACACCGTATGAAACGGCCATCATCGCCACTCCGGAAGCCATAAGAATTATCAGAGATATCATAACCAACACAAGAGCAGAACCTCTCCTCAGTCTGCCATAAAGTTTCATTCCGTTTTTCATAACAGCCGCTCCTAAAAAATTAAGATGAGGCCAAGACATCAGAATTTCATACTATGATTGCAGCTCAGCTTACAGACGATAGTCATGCCAGCCCGCAGGAGCCGGAACATACTTGCCCCTAAGCCAGAAATCGCTCGGCAGAATTCCCTCTAAAAGACGACTATCCAGGTAATAATGTTTCAGATAACCATCCTTGCCTACCAGCCCGACCACACCTCGCAGCACTTCTGAAAGTGTGCCGCGCACAAGAAGCTTATCCTGCAAATCTCCGCTGCTTTCCTTTCTGTCTCCGTAGCTGTCTCGACGCACGTTTTCGGCGCCGAAACCTCCTCCTCCAATCGTTAGTGCCGATTCAATTACCATCGTCGCGGGCAGATGTCTCTCGTATGAATCGGGTTCAGAAACGTTATCAGTCATACCTATTGGAATATACTCGCAGTCGCTCGGTACATCCGGTTTGCCGCCAATTTCACCTGATTCACTCATCCCGGGGTCAACAACTCTGATAACACCCTGAGACACCAGACCGATGATATTAGGATTAGTGTTAACAGGCATACCATCCGCTCCTCGGGTGCCATCGACCTTAATAGAATCTGCTATCCATATATTGCCGGTAGCAACTACCGTCATTTTGCCTTTAAGCAACTGACCGCCGTCATGAATGCCCAGGTCCCCGCCGATAACCACGTTGCCTTCGACAAATATCTGGCCGCCCGGCTCAGACTTAACCCCGTCAAAGTCCTGACTTACATAAGCATCCTCGACGTTAACTGTTTGACGCTCACCTGTGGCTTGTGCGTCAGCCGGCATCACGTGATACGCATATATCGGGTATCTTTCGTACTGAGTGCCGTCCGTTCCCGACTTGACGCGATAGTCCCACGTCCAGTTATCCTGCGACTGCTGAAAACCCCTGACTGTGCAGTCATCTGTGATTCGAACCTTGCCGATGCCTCCTTCGACAAAAAATTCAAGCTGTACAGCCGGCTGAGCATAAGGCAAGCTCGCCGCCTTGGCCTTAGGTTTGAATTGGAATTCCTTCTTCGTATTTTTTTCGAACCGTTTGACCTTCTCTGCGACGCTGTCTTCATCCGTCACTTTGTTATCAGGCTGGTCAAAATATATCCCCCCGTCGAACAAGTTCATCACCAACGCATATTTGTCTGCTCCGCCTATATGACGCGATTCGCCCATCTCTACTATATCCAGAAAGCCGGGGCTTCCCGTTATATATATATCCCTCTCATCCGGAGAGTCTCTCAAATTGTTTATGTGGATTGGGATGTCAATGATTTCTTCGTCAGCATAGTGTACCGGTTCGGTCGATACGGATGAACCGGGAACACGGCACATCCCCATGTCCCAGCCGCCCACTGCCTGGACAACATAAACATCAACCACTCGACTAAACAGACCGCAAACGCCTTTGGATTCAATTTGGTAAATCGGGCGAGAGCCTATGAACTGATAAAATGATATCTCATATTCGCACGTACTACTGTCAAAAGAAAGGTCGCCCGTTGTTTTGAACTTTTTACTACTGAGCGCAGTGAGCATATCCGGCTGCTGACTCATACGATACACTGCATGCTCATAGCCGGCTTCTGCTGCAAGCATCGCTACTGTTTCATTCTTGGCCGCAATCGCCTGATACCGAACGCCGTAAGAAACTGTTAAAAGGCCCAGACCAAGCGTCATTAGAATCACAAGCGAAATTACAACCAGAACGAGTACCGATGCCCCTCGCCTGTTTCCTGCCCGACCCATTTATCGCCTCCAATCATCGAGGCCAAATATTTCGGGTCAAAGTCGCGGTCATAACCCGAATTTCATCGCCTGAATCGTCATCTGCCTGAAGCCGTACGTTAATTCGAACACATCCCTGTCCTACACCGCCTATTACTGTGTGATTAAATGCTCCATTCGGGTCCGGCACAACATTTTCCGCAAGGACTACAGTAGTAATATCCGTAGTATTCCGGGCGCCTGAACCGCCGGGAACCGCTCCGGGTGGATACGTGCCGTAATCCACCTTCAGCTCGTCGTCGTCCATATAAAAAAACGCGTAATCCGTACCTGTATTTGTCACATCCAGCAGGCTCACGTCAGGCACCTCTGCTGACCAGTATCGAAACTCCACTGCATCGCCGTATACTACTTCTTCGCCACTGCCTCCTTCCGAAGCAGACTCAATATACTCCTCATCTGATTCGCTATAAACGGTATAGCCAAGCCGGTTAGATTTTCTGCCCACGCTGCCAAATGCACTCATTATCACCTGAGAGTCTTGTCTCATTTTACTGTTGGCCTGCTCGTATGTATTTTGCCAGCTTCGCTGGCCGCCTACTAACAGGGCCCCTACCGCAAGAGCCAGCACTGAGCTGACCAGCATAGTGATTATTAACTCCACCAGGCTCAAACCGTACCGAATTCTTTTCTGCTTAGAGTACAAAGTATCTGCTCCTGAAATTATCATCCCGCCGCAGCATCGAGCCGAACATATGTAGTCAAAACCAGATGAGGGTGCATTTCTTCGGGATCGAGTTCGGAAAAATCCAGTCGCCAGCGCGTTATCACGGATATTTCGCGAAGTGTTATGCCTGCCGATGCATCGGTTTCCACATCCCTATGCATCAGCCGAATGTACATAGGAAGATTATCCACCTCTATCCTGTAGAACCCGCTCGCCTCGTCATAAACAAAACCCATACCAAGCGTGCCGGGGTCATAGCTCGACGAGCCGCCGTTACTCTTCCAGTCCTCCAGGAGCATCTGTGCCGTGCGTGTCGCCGTCAACTCGAGTTTAGCTATCCGGGCATGTTTGGCACAATGGAATTGATAACTTAAAGCACCTAAGGCGGCTATGGCCAGAATGGCCATAGCCACCATTGCTTCAATTAATGTGATGCCATACTCATACTTTTTCCGGTCGAAATGCATGCCGCAATTCTCGCTCCATCCGCCCGAAAACCTAATCGGTCTTTCGGGCTAAAGGTTGTACACACGCATTGTTACCGGATTATTCTGCCGCTGCTGCTTGTTTGGTCCAGCTTCCGTCGATACCGAGGACGTATGTGCCTTCGAGCCCTGAATCATCACCTGCCGTGACCTTTACCTCAACCAGACCGTCATCGTCGATGTCCGAGATTTCGTAATCAGCTGCACCGAAATACGTACCTGTCAAGTCGGTGTCATTAAAGCCCAACTCTTCCAGTACAGAATCAACGGACTGGCTTTCCAGGTCGTCTTGAGCATCTGATATACCTTTTTCAGCCACATACGCACGAACCGCGGTACGGATTGTACCTGCACAGGCGTTGGCCTCCGACCACTTGGCAGAATCTATCCTGCCCTGCATCAGCGGAATTGCGACTCCCGCCAGGATGCTGACAATCAAAATCACAACCATCAGCTCAATTAATGTGAAACCTTTTCTTTTTTCCATTTTTCAACCACTCCAAAATAAAGTTAAACTTCTATTTCTTACACCCTCTATATATTGTTATGTCTTCATAATCGGCAAAATGCAAATGGCGATACATTTTATTTGCAGTTTTAGACTCATGTTTTCAGCGTAAAAATCGGCAAATACAGCGCCAGCACCACAACCAGTACAATCCCACCAACTGTGACTATCATTATCGGTTCTAAAAGGCTAATCATCGCCTTTATCATCGCATCTACTTTTCGTTCGTAGTAGTCCGCCGTTCGCTCGAGTACACGGCTCAATGCACCACTTTCCTCGCCTACCTGCATCATCTTAACCACGAGATTCGGAAAGAAACCGCTGCTGGCCAGGCTTAGCGAAAGATTCGAACCCTCTACTATCCGCTCCCGAGTATGTATTATTGCAGACTTGATAATGTCATTATTCGTCATATCCGCCAGAATGTCGAATACCTCCAGTATTGAAACACCCGCTCCTATCAATGTTGACATGGTTCGGCAAAACATCGCCACAAAACCCTGGCTCATAACCTTGCCAAACAACGGTACGAGTAATATTAGCTGAGAGAATCTTCGATGTCCTTTTTGTGTCTTATTAATAAGCAACATTACAATTGTCAGCAGCACCAAAGCCCCGGCAATGTAATGAAAGTTATATTTCATCACATCGTAAAACTTCATAAAACCTCGTGTAAACGCGGGCAGATTCCCTCCGAGCTGGTCGAACATCTTTTTGAAACGAGGGATAATAAACGTCATTATAAACGCCACAATACCTATGATGAGCACGAAAACAAAAATCGGATACGCCATCGCCGCCGTGACTTTCTTTTTCAGTTTGTCGCGTTCATCGAAGTACTCTGCAAGACGTCGCAGCGTTTGCGGCAGCGCGCCGCCAGTCTCACCGGCCATCACCATTGCAACTGTAAGGTTGTTGAAAACTTTTGGATACTCCGCCAGACTCTCTGAGAATGGTTGTCCCCTGTGCATCTTCTCCAGAACCTGCGTCAGTATCTGTCGCAGACTGACATTGTCAATATCATCAGAGATAGTCTCCAGCGCCGAAGTAATCGGGATACCGCCCTCAACCATCGTCGTCAGCTGCCAGCACAAAGCTGCAAGGTCCGCCGACTTAATCCGCTTACGCCGGCCCCTGGACTTCTTCTGCTGTTTGACGGCTTCATGAAGAGCATCTACCGAAACGGGTACAAAACCCTGCTCTCGAAGCCAGCTTAAAACATCACCAGAGCTGCCGGACTGCTTAACACCCTCTATCCGTTGTCCCTTAAAATCCCTGGCTATATACTTGTATGTACCCATTCACCTTACCTGCCTGTTCCGGGCTGAAACCCAGTCTCCGGTACGCCATCGTAATGACAACACTCGCTGCATGTACAGCTATCCACAGCTTAGTCGATAATGAATCGACACGCTTTGTTGCTCTCTTTAGCAAAAAAAGTCGTTTCGTCCCCTCAAACCCAGCTCCGATATGTATCCCGGCTTACCCGTTAACAGGTGTAAAACTCGGACCTGCATGTTCAAAAAATCGGTCTGTTAAACATCGGATGAGAAACTTATCCGATTGTTATCGGAATCAATCTATGCTCTCGGCAAATGTCACACCCAGCACCTCTTCAGGCGTGGTCAGGCCCTGTTTGATTTTCGAGATACCGCTCTCGAGAAGACCCCCATACCCTTTGCTGCGGGCTATCTGTCTGGCTTCGGACTCATTGGCTCCCCTGACTATTGCCTCGCGCATATCGTTATCCAGCATCAAGAACTCAAATACCGGAAGTCTGCCCTTAAATCCCGTATTTCCGCAGGCCGAGCAGCCCTTGCCCTTGTAGAACGTAATCTGTTTCGCCTCTTGTGGACTTATTTTTAAACGCTCGAGCACCTTTTCACTGAACTCTACCGGTTCTTTGCACTTTTCACATATCCGCCGCACAAGACGCTGTGCTATTATCAAATCCAGCGACGATGCAAGCAGATAGCGTTCGAGACCCATGAAACAGAAACGGCTGATTGCACTCGGAGCATCGTTGGTATGGAATGTGCTCAGAACAAGGTGGCCCGTTAGAGACGCCTGTATCGCAATCTCCATCGTCTCTTTGTCTCGAATCTCACCGATTAGAACTATATCCGGGTCCTGTCTCAATATCGCTCTGAGGCACGAGGCAAACGTTAAATCAATCTCGGATTTTACCTGTACCTGATTTATACCCGCCAATCTGTACTCGACCGGGTCTTCGACAGTTGTTATGTTCTTGGCTGGGTCTTTCAGATAGCTCAGGGCCGAATATAATGTCGTGCTCTTTCCACTTCCGGTCGGGCCGGTCACAACAATGATACCGTGAGGCTGCTTCAGCACCTTCTTGAACCTCTCGAGCATTTCCGGCTCGAAACCAATCTCTTCGATGTTATGATTAACCGCCGAGGCATCCAGAATTCGCATCACAATCTTTTCACCGTATATTGTCGGTATCGCGTTGACACGAACGTCAATCGCCCTGCCCGAAGCCTTCATCTTGAAACGACCGTCCTGAGGCAGACGTCGCTCCGCTATATCCATCTTCGAGAGAATCTTTATTCTTGTAAGCACCGCCGCCTGCATCCTTCTCGCCGGCGGAACCATTTCTCGCAATAGGCCGTCAATCCGCATTCGAATCGCCATTGAACGCTCCTGCGGCTCGATATGTATGTCGCTTGCCCGGCTCTTCGTAGCCTGGCTCAGGAGTAAATCAACAAAACGTATCACCGGTGCCTTGCTCGCCGCCGCTGTATTGTCAAACGACTCATCAGATATGTCCTCTATAAGCAGGTCGCTGTCTTTATCCTGTTCCGAATCTACCTCCGTCTCGACCAAATCACGAAGACGCTGCTCCTCAACGTCGCTGCCGTGGTATATCGCCTCTATCGCTGCAACAATCGCATTGGCCGAGCTGATTACAACCTTAATCTGACGCTTTATTTTCAAAGCGATTGTGTCAATTGCGACCACATTTAACGGGTCAGCCATCGCCACAGTCACTCTGCCGTCATCCTCTCTTATCGCCACCAGGCAGAAACGTCGAGCTATGCTTTCCGGAATCATCCGGGCTACGTTCAAATCCACTTTGCTCATGTCATCCAGATGAATGTGCTCAATGCCCAGATGTTCCGCCAGCGACTCGGTCACCTTATCTGCGCCGAGCATCTCAAGACGAATCAGGACCTCTCCGAGCCGACTTGGATTGTCCCGCTGCTCAGCCAGGGCGTCACCAAGTTCACGCCTGGTAATTAAACCCTTGCTCACCAGGTACTCACCAAAGAGCATCTCAGCTTTTTCCTTCGACGGAACTTCGGTTTTGATCTCCGCCGTCTGCATCAGTTCATGTTGCTCCAAAGCCTGCGAAACAAATTATTCACAAACATAAACTTAAAATCAAAACAACCGGACATAGAATACAACTATACCAGTCTCGAACCTCAAATGTGACTTTTGGCCACAGAGGTTCGCTTAAAATCAAACTCAGAATGCGGTTTTTCCACCAGGTTAATCGGCCCATCCAACCCCTCTTATAACTAAAAACCACCTGCTTTGCCAAACACGGCAAAAATGAACTCGTCCGGAAAACACTGAAACATAATTTTTATCGGACGTCCGGACTAAGGACGCAGTCTCCTTTGCATCCAAAATACTGCCATCAGACTTGACGAATATCACGTAATTGCATACTATCATCAAAAATCGCGGATGTGGCGGAATTGGCAGACGCGCAGGCTTCAGGTGCCTGTGGGCTTAACGCTCGTGGAGGTTCGACTCCTCTCATCCGCACTGCCCTGTTTTTCACAGGCCCACGAAACATCATAGATACACACCATTGACTCAACATTTAACGCAAATCACAGCTACAGGCCGATAATTAACAATAACGGTGACCTCTGCTGGCCGAGTTACAGTCGCATTGCGCCGCCCCTGAATTTAGGAAAAATTAGCCAAATGTTTAACGCCTTTACCAATTACATTGAGTTCGCCACCGAAAACCTTAGTCAGTATGCGACTCTTAGTACGGCAATCGTCTGTACTTCCACCGGACTGATCACCTGGCTCGCCGGTCTTAGCCTGGCTCGTCTGACCACCGCTGCTGTCGGCGGTTTTGTCGCATGTTTCGTAACGTATCTGTTCTTTACACAAAACATCGAGCTGCTCGCCCTGGCGACGGTAACCGGAGTCGCTCTCGGATTGGTAATTGAAGTTTTATTGTCTTATTCTTTAGGCTGTACCACATTCGGCTACAATCTGTCCATTGCCTTTATGACCGCCTTATCAGGCTCTGCCCTTGTCCTGACCGGTATAACCCTGCTGCTGTTTTTAAAGGGTTCCGAACCTTTGAAACATATAAACATGAATCGGAAATTCTATACTACCGTCCTTTTTGCAATGATAGTCTTCGGTACTTTCGAGCAGTTGATCTTCTGTAAGAGAAAAACGACTCCTGTCGGCCGCAAAAAACACACCAGGTCGGCAACCGAAGTCGAAGCTTCACAAAAAAGCTCGTGGAGAAATAAATAGTGCCGGGAAAAGCTGTGATTTTAATAACCGCCGTGTTATATACTTTTCCTGCCTGCTCTGGAGATTCGTAGCATGGACCCGCTCGTGATGCTTGCTCAGACAACCGAATCAGCCGAAGCCGTCACAACCGAGGCCTTCGCGCCCGTAGAGGTGCTCTGGCAGCAAATCATTTCGCTTGGACTTCCCGAAGCACTAATGTTCATTTCTTTCGGAGCCGTTTGCCTGATGTACGGCTGGCGGGTCTTCAAAATCCTCGTCGTCATCAGCTTTGCTTTGCTCGGCATGGTAATTGGAGCGACTGCCGCCGCTAAAATAAGCGGCGCTAATAACCAGATCCTCGGCGGTTTCATCGGCCTTGTCCTGTTCGGCGCGCTTGCTATGCCGCTGATGAGATGGGGCGTCAGCATCCTGGGCGCGCTGGCCGGCGGAATCGTCACTGCCGGAATGTGGTACGCGTTCGAGCTGCCGGAAAAATATATATGGGCCGGCGGTCTAATCGGAATCATTGCAGGCGGAATGATTGCTTTTATCGCTCTGAAATGGGCCGTTATACTTTTCTCTTCCCTCGGCGGCTCGGCCCTGCTTATCACCGGCCTGTTCGCACTTTTTTATCTCTGGGACCAGACATCCGAACAAATTCAGCAGCTTTTCTTCGAGCAGAACTGGTTCCTGCCCGTTGCTATTATCGTACCTACTGCCTTAGGATTCATACTGCAGCACAAATTCGTAAAACGCTCCTCTCAGTGGTCACTCTGAAAAGGTTCCCGGCGCATCTCATTTACCGATTGGACTTACACAGCAATTTTTGATAATATTCGGGTTTAGGTTTAAATTCCGGTATCTTTAATGTTTGATTCCTTAACAGAAAAATTCAACAACGTCTTTCGCTCACTATCAGGTAGAGGTCGTATCACCGAAGCAAACGTCTCCGACGCTATGAGAGACGTCCGCAAGGCCCTGCTCGAAGCCGACGTCAACTATCAGGTCGTCAAGCAGTTCTGCAAGGACGTTACCCAGGCCGCGCTCGGTGCCGAGGTCATAAAATCGCTCCATCCCGGCCAACTTATGGTCAAAATCGTAAACGATGAGCTGACCAAACTTATGGGGCCTGTTGATACCCGCATTTATTTTGTCTCACCCGGCCCGACTATAATCCTGCTCGCCGGCCTCCAGGGCTGCGGTAAAACCACTACCGCGGCAAAACTCGGCAAATTACTCGCCGCAAGCGGCAAAAGACCGCTACTCGCAGCCGACGACCTCCAGAGACCAGCTGCCGTTGAACAATTGAAAATCCTCGGCCAGCAGACCGGTATCGACGTCTATGCCGAAGAAAGTAAAGACGCCGTCAAGGTCGCAAAAAACTCACTGAAGTACGCAAAGAATAACGGACACGACGTCATTATCCTCGACACCGCAGGCCGGCTCCATATCGACGAGCAGATGATGACCGAGGTTGCCAACGTCGCAAAGGCCGTTAATCCTCAACAGATATATCTCGTCTGCGACGCAATGACCGGCCAAGACGCCGTCAACTCCGCAAAGGAATTCAACGAACGTCTGGAACTCGACGGAGTCATACTCACTAAACTCGACGGCGATGCACGAGGCGGTGCCGCCCTTAGTGTCAAGGCCGTTACCGGTAAACCCATCAAGTTCATCGGAGTCGGCGAAAAACTCGACAAGCTCGAAGAGTTCCACCCCGACCGCATGGCAAGTCGAATCCTCGGTATGGGTGACGTCGTAACACTCGTCGAACGCGCACAGGAACACTTCGACGAAGAACAGGCCGTAAAGATGCAGCAGAAAATGGCCAAAGGAAAGTTCGACTTCGATGACTTCCTCAAGCAAATGCAGGCCATGAAAAAAATGGGCGGTATGAAAGATATGCTCAAACTCCTGCCCGGTGTCGGCGGCCAGCTCGGTCAACTCGACTTAGACGAATCCGAAATAAAACAAATGGAAGGCATCGTCCATTCGATGACCCAAAAAGAACGCAGCGACCCCGAACTGATTGATTCTTCCCGCCGCCGCAGAATCGCCGCCGGCTCCGGCGTACAGCCTAACGATGTGTCCGGCCTGGTTAAAACATTCAAACGCAGCAGAGATGTGCTCAAATCCATGTCCGGCGGAAAAATGTCAGGCCTGAAAAACCTGTTTTCCGGCGGTATGAATATGGACGCTCTGGCTGGTGCGATGGGTCAGGGCCGAAAAATAAAACAACGCTCCAAACGAAAACAGAAAATACGCCGACGCGGGAAAATAAAACGACGATGAAATCCGAACTCACACTCGAAGACTACCTCGAAAAGCTCGCACTGTTCACGGACAATGAATATGGCAGGATGGTTCGCACCCAGTTCCAGGACATTAAAGGCTCCGCTGAGCTGGCTATGCTCGCTTGCCCCACAGCCGCCGAGCTCAGCCAGCTCAAAAAGGCCGTGGCAATAATGACAAAAGAAGAAAAACAAAATCCTTGCAATTTGACCGACGAGCAGATACAACGTATCGCCTCTGACGCCGGAACAGATGCCGGTAATCTGGCCATCTTCATAAATGGCTATTGCTTACAGCGCAAACGAGTTCGCTGAGCGCAGGTAAAGCTCCGCGATATTGACCATATACAGAAAGGCAAAAAATGGCAGTAAAAATCAGAATGACGCGAATGGGAAGACGGCACAGGCCGTTCTTCAGAATCAACGCAGTAGAATCACGCAATCCCCGAGACGGCCGAATCCTCGAAAAGCTCGGACATTACGACCCCCTCGAAAAGGACAAGGCCAAACAGCTCGTACTTAATACCGAGAGAATCAAGTACTGGCTCGACAACGGAGCAGTACCTTCCGATACCATTTCAGAAATCCTCCTGCGTCAGGGCATCAAGACCAAATACGCCGAAGAGAAAGCCGCCCGGCGCGCAAAGGCCAGGGCCCAGGCCCGGGCAAAGGGAAGGTTTTTCACCAAAGCTGAAAAAATAGCAGCACAAAAGGCCGAAGAAAAAGCCAAAGCCGACACAGAGGCAAAAGCAAAAGCCGCCGAAGAAGCTGCAAAAAAAGCTGAAGAAGAAGCTAAAGCCAAGGCTGAAGCTGAAGCCAAAGCCGCTGAAGAAGAAAAAAAGACTGAAACCCCCGAACCTGCTCCTGAACAAACTTCTGCAGATACAGAAAAAACCGAAAACCCCGAACCATCAGAACCAAAGCAAGAAGAACCAAAAGAACAATAACCCGATTTGCGATATATCGATTAGCCCCGTCACCCCTGGGCGGGGCTTTTTTATTACTAACGACTATTCACTACTCACTAACGACTAACTCACGGTTTGCATATCTTACAAGGCCGTCGCCCGCTCTTTACCGCTTCGTCTCTGCTGCTGAATCCTATCAGGTTTTCACTGTTTATCCGCGCCGCAGTTCGACAACCTTTCTTATGAAAAACCTTGCTATTCTTCGAAGCCACGTATTTATAATCGTTCTGTTGTCCCGCCCGCTCGTCCCGCTCCTGTGTCACAGGCTCCATCGCATTGCTCTTAAGTTCGCCTCTATCGGCCGTTGCCTTAACTGCATTTGCCCTTTTCCAATCCGCGATGAATGCATCGACCTGCCCCATCGCTGACGTCCTGATTGCCGACTCACATTCGTTCTGCTCCGCGATATTTACAGGCACATCAATCCGCCAAACCTCCGCCTTCATCCTGGAACGCAGGCTTCGCAGGTACACCTCTCTTGCAAACGAAGTCTGGACGTGATAAACGCACGGCCCTGATTCGGTGCCCTGCAGAACCGAAACTCTGACAATCAGTTCAGGTACTTCAGACAGGTAAACCCTCAGGTTCTCTGTCGGACCGCCCCTTCTTTTCAATATCTCTGCCATTCTTTGCTTCTGCTCATCATCAATCGCGTTAACATCGGCCGGCATCACCTTCAGACCATTCTGGCTCAATCTGCGGTTTATCTGGCCTTCGAACTGTTCTTCTGTGACCCTGTCAGTCACAACTCTCACATAAATCTCATCAACTTCTGTCAATCCGAGATTTATAACCGGCTCACTAGTCTGACCTGCTTCTTCGGGCGATTGTCCATATACCGAGACACACATCGGTACAAAAAAAACCATCGCGCACAAATAAACCATTCGGGCTTTCATAATATTCCCCTTTTCTGTCCTCGTTTACACTTGTCGAAATGCTTAAGCTATAAGCGCAAACGCCTCAGCCACATCCATTCCTTCTTTGATACCGAGCTGAACGGCCTTGGCGTTTACCTCTGTTATTTTTCTGTTCGGGAAACGTTCCAGAGTTTTGATGGGATTATCCGGCGTACTTTCGACCAGCGCCGCCGCCACGCCGTATCTTTCACACGCCTCGACGTCTATCGCCGGGCACGCCAGAAATCCCTTCGGCCCGGTGACAATAAGGATATTGAATCCCTCCCACTTCGTTTGCACACCCTCGATAAGCCCGTTGGCCGTCTCGAACGTTTTGGTATTAACCTGCATCATCTGCTCCGCCGCCCAAAGTCCGGACAGACTTTCAGAACTTATACTTCATACTGAGCATCGCGTATGTTATGTCCTTATGTTTGGAGATGGATTCATCCATAGTAATCTGATGATAAATACGCGGCACAAAAGTGAGATTATCAGTTATATCGAACTTGCTCGATAAACCAACCGTGAAGTACGCCCAGTCATGTGTCTTATTTCCGAGGCTGTCATAATACGCTATCTCCGTTGACAAACTAAGCGGATTCGGCAGCGCCGCCACATCAAAATCGTAGCCGAGCAGAAACCGATGGACCCAGCCTGCAACCTTTCTGTTAACGTCACCGCCCGATGCGGGATACTCATAGTGCGCGATATAGCTCGGCACTACTCCGCATTGCAGCAGCTTCGGCCAGGAAAAATTGAAAATCCATTCGTAAGTCGT
>Ga0315549_1000903_pt1 | contig 33481 bp, 25 predicted proteins | sample SalMarSW160200MG_FD_203101 | JGI IMG/M metagenome (GOLD analysis project Ga0315549, IMG submission 203101) | Salt marsh sediment microbial communities from the Plum Island Ecosystem LTER, Massachusetts, United States - Salt Marsh Sediment SW1601-200 ... | reverse complement strand
ATTGAGGAAACTCGGGCTCAAAAAAGGCATCTGGACAGATGGGAAAAAGAATTAGAAAGAAAAGACGAAGAACAAAAGAAAACTAAAAATTTCCTCGCCCAGAAAGAAAAGAACTTGATGACAAGAGAAAAAACTATTCAGGAACAAAAAGAAGAAATAATGTTAAAACGAAAAAAATACACGGATCTTGTTGAAATAACAAACAGAAGACTGGAAACAATATCCAGGATGACCAGAGACGAAGCAAAAAAAGTGATACTGGAAGAGGTGAAAAAGGAATCCGAAAACAAATCTATTCAAATAGAAAATGAAATTATAAGCGAGGCAAAAAAGAGTGCAAAACGCAGCGCTCAGAAAATTATAACCGAAGCGATTCAAAGATGTGCGATTGATAATGTCTCTGATTCAACGGTTTCTGTAGTATCCTTACCTTCCGAAAGTATGAAGGGGAGAATAATTGGCAGAGAAGGCAGGAATATCAGAGCTTTCGAAAAGGCAACAGGCATCGAAGTAATAATTGACGATACTCCGGAAGCAGTAACTTTATCGTGTTTTGACCCAATCAAACGCGAAATCGCCAAAAGTTCATTGGAAAAACTGGTTAAAGATGGACGCATACATCCCGCCAGAATAGAAGAAATTGTAGAAAAAACCAAAAAAGAACTCGAAGATAGGATATCGGAAATAGGAGAAAACACAATTTTCGAACTTGGTCTTTCAAAAATAAAAGATGAATTAGTGAAAATGGTAGGAAAACTTAAATTCAGATCAAGCTATGGTCAAAACGTACTCCTGCATTCAAAGGAAGTCTCTTACTTAATGGGATTAATGGCGGGAGAACTGGGCCTGGACATAGAAACAGCGAAAAGGGCCGGCATCTTACATGATATCGGTAAGGGTATGAGTCAAGATTACTCGGGCAGTCATGCAGATATCGGAGCCAGTGCGGCAAGAAAATACGGTGAGTCAGCCGTGATAGTTAACGCAATCGCCGCTCACCATGAAGAGATAGAACCCGAAACTCCCTTTGCGGTTCTTCTGCAGGCAGCTGATGCAATCTCAGGAGCAAGACCGGGAGCAAGAAAAGAAACTTTAGAAGCCTATATCAGAAGAGTCGAAGAATTGGAAAAAATCGCTTCGTCTTTTGACGGAATAAAAAAGGTTTACTCTATACAGGCAGGAAGAGAAGTCAGAGTCATAGTTCAACCTGAAACTGTTTCAGATAACGGAACAAGAGAACTTGCAACAAAAGTGGCGAAGAAGATAGAAGAGAATTTAAGCTATCCAGGAGAAATAAAAGTCACTGTTATAAGAGAAACTAGAGCCGTAGAACATGCGGAGTAACTAAGATAAAACACTTTGTTTGGTTCTTAGTTTAAGGAGTAAATGTTGAAGATACTCTTTATTGGTGACGTCGTAGGTAAACCGGGGCTTAGAATTCTTTCAAAATTCGTCCCGGACTATAAAAAGGAAAATAAATACGATCTAATCTGCGTAAACGGGGAAAATGCAGCCGGAGGTTTCGGTATAACCAAGAAAAGTGCTTCAAAATTGAAAAAGTACGGCTGTGACATAATAACCACCGGTAATCACATTTTCGATAGAAAAGAAGAACTTGAAGAAGTCTTTAAACTTAATTATGTAATACGACCCTTAAATTACAAGGAATCTTTTCCCGGCAAAGGTTTTACAATAATAGAGATAGAAGATAAAAAAGTTGCTGTGGTCAACATACAGGGACAAACTTTTATGCCAAAAGAACCTAAAACCAGAAATCCATTCGAGATAATGAAAGATTGCGTTGAAAAACTGCTGAAAATCACATCGATAATAATAATCGATATGCATGCCGAAACGACTGCTGAAAAAATTGCAATGAGATACTTTTTGGACGGACGAATTTCAGCGCTTATCGGCACTCATACACATGTTCAGACAGCCGACGAAATAATTTCACCCGGCGGGACAGCATATATAACAGACGTCGGAATGACTGGACCTTTTGATTCGGTAATTGGCATGCAAGCAAAACCGATAATAAAAAAATTCATGGGTGATAAAGAACAGCCATTCAAACTTGCAAAAAAAGATATCAGAATGAATGCGGTAGAAATAGAGATAGCCGAGGGCACCGGCAAGGCAAAATCTATAAGGAGGATAGAAATTGGAGAAAATTCTTAAAGGTAAGGTAGTAACAGAAAGTATTTTTGAAAACCTTGAAAACCAAAAACAAAAAAGAAAACTTGGTATATTAAGAATAGGCTATAACCCCGGAAGCACTTATTATATCAGAAGTATTACTAAAACCGCTGATAAAGTAGGAATATCTGTTGAAACATTGGAATTAGAAAAAGGTACCAGCGAAGAAGAAATAAAGAAATCCCTTAAGGAAATGGCAGAATCAAAAAGAGTCAACGGAATACTTATAATGGAACCTTTACCCAAAAACATAAATATTATTGATTTAATAGAACTAATAGGTAAAGACCTGGACGTTGAAGGTATGCATCCCTACAACCTCGGAAAATTATTAATGGGTAATCCGACTATAATCCCTTCCACTCCCGGAGCAGTTCTGGAATTAATGAAATACTATGATATAGACCCTACAGGAAAAGAAATTGTAATAATCGGAAGAAGTAACGTTGTCGGTAAACCCCTTGCCAATTTACTACTCAGGAAAGCAGAATTCGGAAACGCAACCGTCACAGTATGTCATTCCAGAACACAGGGGATAAAAAATATTTCTAAAAAAGCAGATATCTTAATTGTTGCCATAGGACAGGCGGAATTTGTGAACGATAAATTCGTAAAAGAAGGAGCAATAGTAATAGATATAGGAACAAATGAAAAAGACGGAAAAATGGTCGGAGACGTTCATTTTGAGTCTGTAAAAAAGAAGGCTATGGCAATAACACCGGTTCCCGGAGGTGTAGGAAGTATTACAACTGCAATATTATTGTCGAATTTGTATAAACTTTGAAAAAAATAATCTCACACAGAGACACGGAGACACAGAGAAAAAAGACAATGTTATTTGAAACACAACCCACAAACCAAAAAAACAATTATCACACAGAGACACGGAGACACAGAGAAAAAAGACAATGTTATTTGAAACACAACCCACAAACCAAAAAAACAATTATCACACGGTGAAACAGAGTACACAAAGAAAAAAATGAATGAAAATGAAATCGGAGATATAGTAATTGCTACCGCAATATCTATTCATAAAAAGCTCGGTCCAGGACTTCTTGAAACTGTATATGAAGTTATCTTAGCTCACAACCTAAAAGAACAAGGATTCTCTATTAAACGACAAGTCTCAATACCAATAGAATACGAAGGAATAAAATTCGATGAGGGTTTCAAAGCAGATATTATAGTTGAAAATAAGGTTATTCTAGAATTAAAATCTGTTGAGTCTGTCACAAAAGCACATAAAAAGCAAATACTTACTTATCTTAAACTAACAGGTTACAAATTAGGTTATTTACTAAATTTCGGAGAATCTTTAATGAAAAAAGGCATAAGTAGAATTATTAACGGAAAAATTGATTAAAAAAAACAAATTAAAAAGGGGTGAGGTGGAACTCCGTGAACTCTGTGGCTCTGTGTGAGAATAAAATATGCTTATATACTCGGTAAGTGAAATAACTTCCACAATAAGAAAAAAAATTTCCAATATTGGTTGGGTATGGGTACAGGGTGAGGTTAGTAATCTTACATATCACAATTCCGGGCACATATACTTTTCCCTAAAAGATGAAAATGCAGTAATCAGAGGAGTAATATTCAGAAGGGAAGCTAATAAATTGGAGTTCAGGCTGGAAGAAGGAAGGATATTCCAAATATACGGAAGAATCGATATCTGGGAAGGATCCAGCCAGTATCAAATAATCGGAGAAAAAGTTTTACCGGGAGAGCTCGGTCAATTTTACCTTAAATTTCAAGAAATTAAAGAAAAATTAGAAAAAAAAGGCTTTTTTGACGAAAAAAATAAAAAGCCTCTCCCCTATTTCCCTGAAAAAATTGGTATTATTACATCAGCAGAAGGAGCTGCAGTTAGAGACGTCCTTAAAATCATAAAAAAACGCTTTCCGGGCGTAGAAGTTATAGTCCGCCCAACAATGGTTCAGGGAAATGATGCCCCAAACGATATAATAAACGCAATAGAAGACTTTGAAACATTTGGAGCCATAGATACCTTGATTATAACAAGAGGAGGCGGTTCTATAGAGGATTTATGGGCTTTTAACGACGAAGGAGTCGCAGAAACCATATTTAAATGCAAAATACCCATTATTTCTGCCGTTGGGCATGAAAGAGATTTCTCGATTTCTGATTTTGTAGCTGACAAAAGAGCTGCAACACCCACAGAAGCAGGCGAGTTCGCCGTACCGGATATAAAAGAAATAAATAACCTATTAGAGAGTATTAGATATAAAATTATAAAATCCACTTCACAAAAGATAAAAACCTATTTATTGCGACTAAAAACAATAGAAAAAAGCTATGCAATAAGACGCCCTTTATCCATATTCGAATTAAAAGAACAACAACTTGATCATCTTTATGATAAACTCACCAAAGGAATTAAATCAAAAATAAGTGAAAATAAGGAAAAAATTAAAGGGCTCGAAAACATTATCCAGGCAACCTCGTACAAAAGGACTCTCAGTCGAGGCTACTCAATAACAAGAAGGCGAAATAAAATAATCAAAGATTCATCAAAACTTAAGAAAAAGGATTCAATCGATATCGAGTTTCATAAGGGTAAAAGTAAGGCAATTGTGGAAGAAACAGAATAGGTGCTAGGTCTCAGGTATTAGGTTTTAGATAAAAAACTCAATAATTTTACAATCAAATATAAGTTCAAGTCAATAGGATTAAAGCATTAATGTCTAAATATTTAAGTCGTTTATGTTAAGTCAAAACACATTCTGATTTTTCTATTTAACTTTGAACTCTCCCCCATTTTTATTGTTCAAGCGGAAAGCGGATGGCGGTATGCGGATAGCGTTTCGACCTTGACATTTTTATTATTAATCGTTAAAATCTAAAAATAAAGGAGGTGGTATGGACGATAAAAATTTAGAAATAAATAAATCGGAAAAATATAATTTAATCCCCGGCGCGTTTGAATGTTACGGTCACGGATGGAGACAGCTCTGGAAAAACTTTCTTGAACTATTTGTAATATTTTTAATATTTAACTTTACGTCGCAATTTGCCGGTATTTTCTTTATCCCTATGTACTTTATCGCTTTTTTTGAAAAGGAGCCTAATTTTGTAGTATTTTTAATTCTCTTTGCAGCTATAGCCACAATTTTATCCGCAGTATTTGTGTTTTTAGTGGCGAGACCTATGCAATTTGGATTATCTTATCTAAATCTCAAGGCATCAAGAGGAGAGAAATTCGAAATAAAAGAATTATTTTCACCTTTCAAGGACTACGGGAACGTTGTTCTTGCAGGTTTTCTAACTGCTCTTATAGTAGGATTTGGTACACTTTTCTTGATTATTCCCGGTATTATCTTTGCTTGTAAGCTTATATTTGTTCCATATATCGTTATGGATAAAAAAATGCCTGCAATTGACGCTATAAAAGAAAGTTGGAAAATGACAGATGGACATGCCTGGACAGTATTTGGTATGGTATTACTCGCCGGTCCAATTGTTCTTGCAGGTTATATTTGCCTTTTTGTAGGTATAATTATATCTATAATGTGGATATACATCGCTATTGCATCCCTATATCATGCAGTTCGTTTGAAAAAAGGCTAAGATTGCCACAAAGGCACTAAGACACAAAGAAAAAAAAATATTTAACCACGAAACAGACAAAAAACACGAAAAAAACTAATTATCACACGGAGACGCAGAGAACACAGAGAAAAAAACAAAAAAATATGTTTTTGTTTTACTAAATTCTAAATCCAAAATCCTATATCCTAAAAAGGCTATTTAACGCCCCATATATAGGTATATAACTCCTTAACAAGGCATTTTTTTTTCATATCTTCTTCTATCTTTTGAATTCCTTCCTCAAAACTTTCATCACTTATTAGACGTATTACCGAAAAGGCTTTATTTTTGAACTTTTGAAATGTTTTTTCGTCCATTTTATACTCTTTTTCCGAATGGGTTATTTCAATCCCCTTAAACCTGTTATTTTTCATATTTTTTATTATTTTATAGACACCGGGATATCTTTTCTTTTCAATTTCTAATGATTCGGGAAAATATTTTGTTATTGTTCTATTTTCTAAATCTTCCCCGGAATCTGTTACTGTGACTAATATCCCATCTTTATTTAAAACACGATTACATTCTTTAAAATAATAATTTAAATCTTTAACATAATGAATTACATCAATTGAATACACTAAATCAAAGGAATCATCCTCATAATTAAAAACGTTATCCAGATCATTAACATTTAAATTTAAGCCTGGATTCTTTATATTTGCCTCATTTATCATATTCTCGGAATTGTCAAAACCATAAGAATCGGATTCTAATTTTTGCGTTAAAGCAAACAAATAATCAGCCGTACCACACCCTATTTCCAATATTTTTTTAATATTTTTATTTTTTATCTTCTCCAAAATATGATTAACTACAGTAGAACTTGCATTTCTATGTATTGAATAATTTGCTGAGATATTATTATAATCGATTGAATAATTCATTTTTACAAAAATATTGTTTTTAAGACTTTTGTCAAGATAGATTTACCGCAAAGACGCGGAGAACACCGAGCCATACCCCAACCTACCTTTTTTATTTTGTTTATCTAAAAACACCTCCCAGAAAACCAACTGTCTACATATAAAACATGTTTTTTACTCTCTGTGGTTAAAAAAATCAGGGTCGTGTGGGTCTTAAACAAACAAAATATTATCTTTTCTCTGCGCCCTCTGCGTCTTTGCGGTGATACTCCCTTGAATTTATTCAGATTCCCCATATAATAAAAAAATGAAAGTTACTTTAATCGACTACGACTCGATAAAAAAATGTATAACTGCGGCGAGAACATCTCGCGGTTCAGACTCGGACGGTATGGGACCAAAGGATAAAAAGCTTCTACGAAATTTAATAAAATGGAAACATACGTCAATTTTCGAACATTGCAGTTACACTTTTAAAATTGAAGGAGTTTCGCGTGCTCTTCTTCAGGAACTTGTACGCCACAGGATGGCAAGCTATACGGTACGCTCGACAAGATATACTTTAAAGGATCTGACCAAAGATAAGGATATAAAGAAGGCAAATACTCCCGCCGGCTATAAAAAAATAGTAGAAAGATACTGCGTTGTACCTGAATTACCCGATGAGGTTCTGCTGAAATTTTACCAGACAACCGCCCAGAACTTAAAACATATACTATTATTTTTATCAAAATATAAACTTTCAAATGATTTAATCAAATATCTCCTTCCCGAATCCTTCAAAACGGAATTAATTATGACATTAAACGCACGCAGTTTCAGAAATTTCCTTGGATTACGAACGAGTAAAGCAGCTCTCTGGGAAATCAGAGAACTTGCTCTTTTGATGTATAAATCTATCCCTAAAGATCATAAAATATTGTACGGGGATTTACAAATCGAAAAAAACTGAAGAAATTTAACCACAAGATTTCACAAGATTAACACAAGATTTTATTTTGACTTTTTTTTATTTGTTGTTTTTACTACTCAACCACTAAACAATTCAACCACTCAACTGTTTTAAGGTCTTTAGACCTTAAAACTGCTTCAGTATCTTGTCGACAGTACAAGGCTTACCGCAAAAACACCTGCTAAACCCCACATAATCGGATGGATTTCCTTGACTCGACCAGAAAAAAGCTTCATGATAGGATAAGAAACGAAACCGAGTGCCATCCCGTGAGATATATTATAGGTCAAAGGAATTCCGATTAAAACCAAAAAAGCAGGAATTGCCTCGGTTACATCATCCCATTTTATATTTGCAACACTTTTAATCATAAGAGCACCGACAAGAACAAGCGCAGGTGCGGTAACGGGATAGAAAGTACTATTCCCAACCTGATAGCCGCCACCGATTGCCTTTATAAGCGGATAGAAAAATATTGCCAGCAAGAAACAGGCAGATGTAAAAATATTAGATAGCCCGGTTCGTCCACCCTCACTTACTCCTGTTGCACTTTCGATATAGCTTGTAACTGTAGAAGTTCCAAATAAACTTCCCGCAATTGTTCCTATTGCATCAGCCATCAGAGCCCTGCCTGCCCTTGGTAAATTTCCTTTTTCGTCAAGCAAATTAGCATGTGAACTGACGCCTATCAAAGTTCCGACTGTATCAAAGAAATCGAGAAGGAAAAGAACCAGAATAGGGACAATATACTCCCAGTGAAAAGCTCCTAATATATCAAGCTTAAAAAACGTTGGAGCTAAGGAAGGAGGTTTGGAAACTATTCCTCCAAACTTAACTATACCCATGGGAATCCCAACAATCGCAGTAATAAGTATACCCCAAAGAATCGCACCTTTTATTTTTCTCGCGTATAGGAAAAATATAATAATAAGCCCGATAAAAAATAATAGTGTATAATTGGTATTTAGACTACCAAGGGTAACTAATGTTCCGGGACTATCCTCAATGACTCCCGCCCATTGAAGTCCGATAAAGGTAATAAAAATCCCTATACCGGCAGCGATTGATTTTTTTAAACTTTCCGGAACCGTATTGACAATCGATTCCCTAACTTTAAAAAGCGTTAATATTACGAATAAAATACCGGAAATAAAAACAATTCCCAGAGCTTTTTCCCAGACTACTCCCATTCCAATGATAATAGTAAAGGCAAAGAAAAAATTTTCTCCCATCCCCGGAGCAAGCGCTATAGGATAATTGGCGTAAAGACCCATAATAAGAATAGCAATAACAGAAGAAATTATTGTTGCCATCATAACAGCACCGAAATCCATGCCTGCATGAGAAAGAATAACCGGCTGAACAAAAATTATATAAGCCATCGTCATAAATGTTGTTACACCGCCGATTGCTTCAGTTTTCACAGAAGTATTATGTTCTTTAAGCTTAAAAAAATTCATTTACCCCTCCTTTTTAGGTACTAATAATATTTATACGATCCATTTAATAATTTCCTCAATACCCTAAACAAAAATACAAATTATCAAAATTTTGTCAAGTTTTCTGCCCGACTCTTGACATAAAATTAATGTTAGCTATCATTTAAAAAATAAGGAGATGTTAATGGATCCGGTTTTAATAGGTTTCTTTATTTACTTAGCTATTATCTTAGGAATTGGCATTTGGACTTACCGTTTAACAAAAACTCAGGAAGATTTTATTATAGCAGGAAGAAGACTCAATCCTGTAGTCGCAGCTTTCTCGGAGAGAGCATCAGGAGAATCAGCATGGCTGCTTTTAGGTTTACCTGCTATGGTCCTTACTGCAGGATTGATAGAAATCTGGACTGCTGTTGGATGTATAGCCGGAATAATCGCGGCATGGTTTATAATAGCAAAAGACCTGCGAGTTAAAACGGAAAAATTGGGTGCTATTACACTACCGGGATTCTTCTCAAGAAATTTTGGAGTGGAAAACAAATTAAACGAAATTATAGCAACATTCATTATCATATTTTTCTATTCATTATACGTATCAGCTCAATTTAACGGAGCCGGAAAAACCCTTCATACCACCTTTGGGTTACCTCATCTAACCGGCATAACAATAGGAGCATTAGTTATCATATTTTATACTTTAATGGGAGGCTTTTTAGCTGTTGCTTGGACAGATTTCCTGCAGGCAATACTGATGTTCATAACTCTCGTAGCTCTTCCTATAGTAGGTTTCGTAGCAATCTTAAAAGGAGGACATAATATAAATTTTACCCTTTCCTCACTGATAGGAAACCGTACAGGTTGGCCTGCCATTGCCGGTGTAATCGGAGGGCTTAGCTGGGGCCTTGGATATTTCGGACAGCCACACACCATCGTAAGATATATGTCAATAAAGGACCCTGAGAAAATAAGAATAAGCAGAAACATTGCAATTGCATGGAGTATACCTGCATTCTTCGGAGCATTTTTTATAGGTGTAGTCGGAAAAGGCATTGTACCATCGAGAGCGTTAATCGATCCAGAATCTCTTATGCCCCACCTCGCAACAACCCTTCTTCCCCTGTGGCTTGCCGGGATTTTAATTTCCGGCGCGATTGCCGCCATGATGTCGACTGCCGACTCCCAACTCCTCGTCGCATCTTCGGCTTTATCCGAAGACGTTTATCATAACATATTTCGAAGAAAAATCTCCCAAAAAGCGCAACTAATGGCTTCAAGAATTATAACTTTGCTTGTGGGAGCATCAGCATTCATACTTGCGATTAAATCACAAAAACTAATATACACGATGGTTTCTTACGCCTGGAGCGGACTGGGTGCATCTTTCGGACCCGCACTTCTTTTTTCGTTAAAATGGAAAAAAACCACAAAGTACGGCGTTACGGCGGGAATGCTCACAGGTGCCGCAAGCACAATAATATGGGCGAACACAAAGATTCTAAATGATTTCATTACGGTAAGGGTCGCATCATTTGCCCTTGCCACAATCGCAGTCGCAGCAGTAAGCCTCTTCACAGCAGAAAAATCATAGACGTTAGGTTTTAGGTCTTCGGTTTTAGGTCTTAGTTAAAACAAAAACCCACACCACCCTTTTTTTAACAACAAATAGCACAAATTACACAAATAAATTAATTTTTGTTCTTTTTTTAATATTCGTGCTATTTGTGTGATTTGTTGTTCCTCTCTGGTGTGGTGAAGTGTTTTTTAAAAAATCACAATAAAAAATTTAGTGTCTTTTGTGTGTTTAGTGGTTTAAGAAAAGTGCGGGGTGTGGCTCTGCGTTCTCTGTGTCTCTGTGGCAAAATGTATTTATGAATTTTAATTCAAATAATTCTATTTATAGAGAAAATAAAAAAAATAATTTTTCCCCTTGACAAAAACAAAAAAGTCAATATATTCTCTTTCGAACTCACTCTGAATAAAAATGCAATAAAAATGAATAACAATTCAAATTAAAAACGGAGGCTATTATGGCTAAAGAAGATAAAAAAGAAGGCAGAGAGGCATTGCTGGCAAAGAAATACCACGAGAGGTTTTCAAATCCCGCGATTAAAGAGATGCTTGTTGTAAAAACTCAAGTAAGAAACACAATGGCGAACTACCTTTTCAATAATGGCTTCCTTGAAATCTCAGCCGTTATGGTATCACCCGAGACGGATCCGCTTTGTCATGAAGTTTTTTCAACCGATTTTGAATACTACGGTGAAACATACACAATAACAAAGAGCATGATTTTGCATAAATTAATGGCTGTAGTTGGGGTCGATAAATTTTTCTGTTTCTCTCCAAACATAAGACTTGAAGTAAAAGAAACCGCCTACTCCGGTCGACACCTTTTTGAATTTACGCAGCTTGATCTCGAAATAAAAAACGCAAGCAGAGATGATCTTCTTAACCTCGGAGAAGGACTTTATACTAATGTCTTCACGGAAGTCAAAAAAAACTGTAAAAAACAACTCGAATTTTTTGAGCGTGAATTAAAGATACCTGAAATTCCATTTAAGAGAGTTGCCTTTACGGAGGCAATGAAAAAACACGGAAAGGACTTCGAAGCAGTACTTTCCGAAGAAATGGAAGATCCTTTCTGGCTTGTCGATATCCCGGACTGGAAAAGGGAGTTTTACGATAAAGAAGATCCGACAAGACCGGGGATCTTACTGGACATGGATGCAATATATCCCGAAGGTTTTGGTGAAGGTCTCTCCGGAGGTATGAGAGAAAATGAATATGATAAAATAAAAGAAAGAATAATTCGTCAAAATCTGGATTTAGATGACTACAAGTTATATCTGGAGCTTGCAAAATTGGGACTTCCACCTTCGGGAGGCTTTGGAATAGGGATAGAAAGAATAACCCGGTACATATGCGGACTTAAAAATGTAAAAGATGCGACTCTATTTCCAAAAATCCCGGGCGAATTAAGCTTATAAAAGGGTATTGAGTTTTTAACACAAAATGCCTATAATAGGAGATAAAAATGTCTGAAGAAGTTATAGGAATCAACACTGTTGGATTAGATACTGTATGGGTACTTTTAGCTGCGTTTCTTGTTTTCTTTATGCAGGCAGGTTTTGGTATGGTTGAAGCCGGTTTCGTTCGCGCAAAAAACACATGTAATATTCTAACCAAAAACTTTTTAGACTTTTGCATGGCTTCAATCGGATTCTTTATGTTCGGATACGCAATAATGTTCGGCGACGGGAATGCTTTTATGGGATTAAAAGGATGGTTTTTGGCGGGAGCACAGTCGGGAGCTGACGTTCCACTTCATGCTTTCTGGTTGTTCCAGGCAGCTTTCTGCGGAGCAGCGGCAACTATTGTCGCAGGCGGCATGGCAGAAAGAATGAAATTCCAGGCTTATCTTATCTATTCGTTCGTAATTTCCGCTTTAATATATCCGATAGTAGGTCACTGGATTTGGGGTGGTGGTTGGCTGGCAGAACTTAACTTTGCCGATTTCGCGGGTTCGACAGTGGTCCATACGGTTGGAGGTGTTGCTGCTCTTGTAGGGACAATATTACTTAAACCTCGTCTCGGCAAATATAATCCTGACGGAAAACCAAATGCCATCGCGGGACATTCGATTCCACTTGCCTCTCTTGGCGTTTTCATACTATGGTTCGGATGGTTTGGATTCAACCCGGGTTCAAGTCTCCACGTTGGAGACGGAAGTTTAATCGCACTTGTAGCGATAAATACAAACCTTGCAGCTGCCGCAGGCGGTATAGCTGCGATGATTACTGTATGGAAGATATTTGGAAAGCCTGATCTTTCAATGGCTATGAACGGAGCACTTGCGGGTCTTGTTGCGATAACCGCACCATGCGCTTTCGTTGATCCATGGGCTGCAATAACAATAGGAGCTATAGGAGGCATCATCGTTATTTTTGGGGTAATCCTACTTGATAAGTTACATATCGATGACCCGGTTGGAGCAATCCCCGTTCATGGAATGAACGGCATCTGGGGCACACTTGCAATTGGGTTTTTCGGGAGAAAAAGCCTGGGACTAGCTTACAATGGTCTTTTTTATGGTGGCAGATTAAAACAACTTGGAATTCAACTACTTGGTTCCCTATCGGTAATAATATTTATTGTTGTAAGTATGGGCATCGTATTCAAACTCATAGACGTTATAATCGGGCTAAGAGTTTCCCGAGAAGAAGAATTAAAAGGTCTTGATATTGGAGAACATGGAATGGAAGCATATGGAGGCTTCCAGATATTCACAACCGAATAAATTAATGGTGGTAAGAAGAAGAAACCTACTCACCACTATTAAATAAGCGGAGGTAAAAATGAAACTTATAGTAGCTTTAATTCAACCGCATAAATTGCCGGACGTAAAAAAAGCCTTATATGATGCTGAGGTTTACAAAATGACTGTTACCAACGCCCTTGGCAGCGGACAGCAAAAAGGTTATACGGAAACCTACCGCGGCGTAATACATGAGGTCAACCTGCTTAAAAAACTTCGACTGGAAATCGCTGTAAATGAAGAATTCGTCGAACCTACAATAGAAGCAATAATTAAAGGTGCTCAAACAGGAAAGATAGGAGACGGAAAAATATTTATTCTTGATCTCGGGGAATGTATACGCATACGAACCGGTGAACGCGGCAATGAAGCAATTGGATGACTTAGCCACTAAGACACGAAGACACAAAGTAAAATATGGATTTTAAACTATTGCAAAAAAAAGAAGAATTAAATAAAGTGGTAAACAGTCAACGTTGTTTATATAACCTTCGTGCCTTGGTGCCTTTGTGGCCGAAGAAATAAAAAAGGAGTTAAAATGGCTAAAAAAACAAAAAAGGATATATTGAAAATAGTAAAAGATGAAGACGTGAAATTTATTCGTTTTTGGTTCACTGACATTCTCGGACAGGTCAAGAGTTTTGCAATAACCGATAACGAACTTGAAAATGCTGTTACAGACGGCATGGGGTTTGACGGTTCTTCAATCACTGGCTATCAGGATATAGAAGAGTCTGATATGATCGCAATGCCGGACTTAGATACTTTTGCCATACTACCATGGCGACCAAACGAAAAAAAAGTGGCACGTATGATCTGCGATATTTTGAATCCGGATAAAACACCATACGAAGGGGATCCTCGATATATCCTGAAAAAAGCTTTAAAACGAGCAGAAGATATGGGTTTCGATCATTTTTACATCGGTCCCGAACTTGAATTCTTTTACTTTAAAAACGATAACGGAACAGAATACCTGGACAGGGGCGGTTATTTCGATCTTACTACATTGGATGTTGCAAGTGATCTTAGAAGAGAAACGGTATTTGCTCTTCAGGAAATGGGAATTCATGTTGAATACTCACATCACGAAGTAGCACCTTCCCAGCATGAAGTCGATATGCGGTACGCAGACGCCCTAAAAATGGCAGACGATGTTATAACTTACCGTGTAGTTGTAAAGGAAATCGCCACCAAGTTTGGAGTCTACGCTACATTTATGCCAAAGCCTGTTTTTGGAGAAAATGGTTCCGGTATGCATACGCACCAATCTTTATTCAAAGGAAGTAAAAATGCTTTCTTTGATAAAAATTCGAAAGATAATCTATCTGATATCGCTCACTCATATATTGCAGGTCTTTTGAAACACTCAAAAGAAATTTGTTCACTATTCGCACAAACTACAAATTCTTATAAACGTCTCGTACCCGGTTATGAAGCACCGGTATACATTGCCTGGAGCCAGAGAAACAGAAGTGCTTTAATACGTGTACCTATGTATCAACCGGGACAGGAAAAAGCAACTCGCTGCGAATTCAGAGCGGCAGATCCTGCTTGTAACCCGTATTTAACTTTCGCTGCAATGCTTCACGCAGGATTAGAAGGCGTAGAAAAGGGATATAAAGCACCAAAACCAATGGAACAAAACCTTTATCATCTTTCGCCAATAGAAAGAAAAGAAAAGGGTATTGAAACGCTGCCTGATAGTCTCGGTCAGGCAATATCAATAACGGAAAACAGCTTGCTTGTTAGAAAAGTACTGGGAGAGCATATCTTCCCACGATTTATTGCTCTTAAAAAGAAGGAATGGGATGATTACCGGATTCAGGTATCACAGTACGAGATTGATAAATACTTGCCAAGATTATAATGGTTGGCGAGTTGGTCCGTTAGTGCGTTGGTCGGTGAATTAAAATATAATAATTTAATAGAACATGTAGGTCATGTAGTTAATATGGAAATGAAAATAAAGAAAAAAATGAGAATAAATAGAGGGTTTCCGGAAAAACAGGGATTATACAATCCTGAAAATGAACATGATTCATGTGGAGTAGGCTTTGTCTGCAATATTAACGGAGAAAAATCCAATGATATTGTCAAAAAAGGCCTGAAAATCCTGCGCAGACTTGCTCATCGAGGTGCTGTAGGAGCAGATCCGAAAACCGGTGACGGAGCCGGCATTCTTATACAACTTCCGCACGAATTTCTCTCCAAAGTTACGGAAAAGGAAAAAATAGAATTGCCGTCGCCCGGAGAGTACGGAACGGGGATTGTTTTTCTACCTCAGGACGTCAACGAACGCTCATTCTGCAGAGATGTTCTTAGTAGAGTGATCGATGAAGAAAAACAATTATTTCTTGGTTGGAGAAAAGTACCGGTAGACAACTCAAACATAGGTACGAGTGCAAAAGAAACCCAACCATCTATAGAACAAATATTTATTCAAAGAAACCCTGAGCTTCCACCAAAAGGGAAAGATGACGGGTTGAACTTCGAACGTATTCTTTATGTAATAAGAAAAAGAGCGGAAAACATCATAGAATCATCAGATTTAAAACAAAAATCTTTCTTTTATATAACCAACATATCAAGCAGAATGGTTTCTTATAAAGGACTTCTTATAGCAGACCAGGTAGAGGATTTTTATACAGATTTGAAGGATGAATCCATAAAAAGTGCCATTGCCATGGTTCATTCCAGGTACAGTACAAACACCTTCCCAACCTGGGATCTTGCTCAACCCTTTAGATTTCTTGCTCATAACGGAGAAATAAATACACTCCGGGGAAATATAAACTGGATGAAAGCAAGAGAAGGCCTTCTAAAAAGTCCCTTATTCGGAAAAGACATCGAAAAAATAAAACCAATTATTGACGCCTCGAAAAGCGACTCGGCGATAATAGATAACGTGTTCGAACTTTTAACTCTATCGGGACGAACTCTGCCCCACGCAATGATGATGCTGATTCCTGCAGCCTGGGAAAACAACAATTTATTAGACGAAAAACTGAAAAATTTTTATAAGTATCACGCCTGTATTTCCGAACCCTGGGATGGACCCGCTGCAATATCTTTTACTGACGGAACTCGCGTTGGCGCAATACTTGACCGTAACGGATTACGTCCTGCCCGTTATCTTATAACAAAGGACGGGCAAGTTGTAATGGCGTCAGAAGTCGGAGTTCTGGACATTAAGGGTAAAGATATACTGAAATCCGGAAGACTTGAGCCGGGAAAAGTTTTTTTTGTGGACACGGAAAAAGGAAGTATAATTCAAGACGAAGAGATAAAGAGCAGCTTATCAAATAGCAAACCCTATACTACATGGTTAAACGAACATTTGCTCGAATTCGATTCTATAAAACCGGATAAAAAGAAAGAAAAAAGCTTTAATCTTGAAAAAGAAGATTTTCTTTCTTACTTGAAAGCAAACGGTTACACGAGGGAAGATTTGAAATCTATAATTAAACCAAAAGCACTCGATGGAAAAGAACCTATCGGTTCGATGGGAAACGACCATCCCCATGCTGTTCTGTCAAAACAGCCACAACTCATTTTCAATTATTTTAAGCAATTATTTGCCCAGGTTACGAATCCCCCGATTGATTCAATTAGAGAGCGAATAGTTATGAGTACGCTGAGCTTTCTTGGCCCAAAAGATAATATCTTAGAAGAAACTCCAACCCATGCTCATAAATTGGAGCTAAAAGAACCAATACTGACAAACGAGGATTTCATAAAGTTAAAAAATATTAATATAAACGGTTTTGCAACGAAAACCATATCCTTGCTTTTTAATCCCGAAACAAAAAGAAACTTCATAAAAGCCCTGGATAGAATTATAAAAGAGGCAAAGGAAGCCGCGGAAAACGGATACTCCTTTATATTGCTAAGCGATCGAGGAATAAACAAAAAAAATGCCTGCATACCCTCACTAATGGCAACCGGAGCAGTACATCACTCTCTTATTAACAGTGAACTGCGTACACAGGTTAATATATTGGTTGAATGCGCGGATGCAAAAGAAGTCCAAAACTTTGCCCTTCTTTTGGGTTATGGTGCAGATTGTGTTAATCCATATCTTGCTTTTGAAGCAATAAAATACTTATCCGAAGAAAAAGAGATCGAAATAGATCTAAACGACGCAATAAGTAATTACAAAAAAGCCATTAACAAAGGAATACTTAAGATATTATCTAAAATGGGTATATCGACTCTTCAAAGCTACAGAGGAGCTCAAATATTTGAAGCATTAGGTCTTGGAAAGGAAGTTATCGAAAAGTGTTTCGCAGGTACCACATCCCGAATCGGAGGTGTAGACCTATTAACTCTTGGCAAAGAGGTCATTCTCAGACATAAAGAAGCCTTTCCGGATACTCCCTTGATGAAAAAAATTCTTCCTTCAGGTGGGTTTTATCAATGGAAAAGAGACGGAGAATATCATCTATGGAATCCGCAGAGTATTGCCTACCTCCAGGATTCAGCGCGGAAAGGAGACTACACGGAATATGAAAAATTTGCTCATATTATTAACAATCAAATCGAAAATCCAACAACCTTACGAAGTTTATTGAAATTCAATTCAACGCTAAATCCTATTCCAATAGAGAAAGTCGAAGCGGTTTACTCTATAGTAAAGCGTTTTTCAATTGGGGCAATGAGTTTTGGCTCTATAAGCAGTGAAACACATGAAACTATAGCAATGGCTATGAATAAGCTCGGAGGTATGTCTAACACAGGGGAAGGAGGCGAAGACCCGTCCCGTTTTAAAAGACTTTCAAATGGGGCTTCATTCGGAAGTAAGGTCAAGCAGGTTGCGTCGGGTCGTTTCGGTGTAACAACAAACTATCTCGTTCATGCCGATGAAATTCAAATAAAAATAGCTCAGGGCGCAAAACCCGGTGAAGGCGGACATTTACCCGGCCACAAAGTAAGTGAGATTATAGCAAAAACACGCCATACCACACCGGGAGTCACACTCATCTCTCCCCCACCACATCATGACATTTATTCAATAGAGGATTTGAATCAGTTAATTTTCGACCTTAGAAACGTAAACCCAACAGCAAGAATCAGTGTAAAACTCGTATCTGAAGTAGGGGTCGGAACTGTGGCAGCAGGAGTCGCAAAGGGTCACGCGGATATGATTCTAATTTCGGGCGGAGACGGAGGTACAGGCGCCGCACCCTTAAGTTCGATACATCATGCCGGACTACCCTGGGAACTTGGTCTTTCCGAAACACATCAAACCCTCGTTTTAAATAATTTAAGAAGTAGAGTACGTCTCCAAACAGACGGTCAAATTCGAACCGGAAAAGATATTGCAATTGCTGCAATACTTGGTGCTGAAGAATATGGTTTCGGTACTGTCGCCCTTATAGTCCTGGGATGTGTAATGCTTCGCCATTGTAATCTTGGAAATTGTTCCGTGGGCATCGCAACTCAAAACGAACTTCTCCGAAAGAAATTTAACGGAAAAGTCGAATATTTGGTAAACTATTTCAACTTCGTTGCAGAAGAATTACGAGAAATTATGGCAAATCTCGGAATAGGAAAAATCAATGACATGATCGGAAATACTGAACTCTTAGATGTAAACGAAAAAATTCTTGATTGGAAAACAAAAGACTTAGACTTCAAGGATATTCTGTATAAACCAGAGGCAAAAAGTCATAGAGGAGTTTTCTATTCAAAACCGGAAAAACACGATTTAGATGATATTATAGATATTCAACTAATAGACCTTGCAAAAAATGCTATTTTGAAAGAAGAAAAAACAAAACACAATATCACAATAAAAAATACCAATCGCACGGTCGGTTCGAGGCTAAGCGGCGAAGTGTGTTATGTTTACGGCGAAAAAGGCCTTCGTGACGATACTATACATTTCAAATTTAAAGGAGTTGCGGGCCAGAGTTTCGGTGCTTTTCTCGCGAAAGGTATAACCTTCGAATTGGAAGGGATGTCCAATGACTACGTAGGAAAGGGAATCTTTGGAGGGAAAATAATAATATATCCCGACAAAAAAACAACATATACCTCAGAAGAAAACATAATCATTGGGAATACCTCTTTTTATGGAGCTACAAAAGGAGAAGCATACATAAGAGGTATTGCCGGAGAAAGATTTTGTATCCGAAATTCAGGACTTAATACTGTTGTTGAAGGAGTCGGCGATCATGGATGCGAATATATGACAGGCGGGCGAATCGTAATAATCGGAAAAACCGGACGAAATTTTGCTGCGGGAATGTCCGGCGGTATTGCCTATGTATATGATATAGAAGGAGATTTCAAATCGAAATGCAATCTTGAAATGATAAAATTAAAAGAAATCAATGAACATGATTCAAAAATAATACATTCTTTAATCAACAATCATTATAAATATACGGAAAGCAATCGGGCTAAAGAAATTCTGCAGGATTTTGACAAAACTATGAAAAGATTTATCAAGGTAATCCCTTTGGAATACGAGCATATATTAAAAACCGAAAGAAAAGAGAATTTGAAACAATGGGTAAAATCTATAGTTGAATAGACAGGAAGAAAAAATGGGGAAAATAAACGGATTTTTAGAAATACAAAGGGAAAGTTCAAAGCTAAGAGATCCCGAAGAAAGAATAAAAGACTACAAAGACGTTATTATTCATCGAAATGATGATAAATCCCGTGAGCAGGCTTCACGCTGTATGGATTGCGGAACTCCTTTCTGTCACTGGGGTTGTCCTATCGGTAATTATATTCCCGAATGGAATGACCTTATGTTTAACAACCAATGGCAAAAAGCTTACGAACTACTTTCGGCTACAAACAATTTTCCTGAAATAACCGGAAGAATATGCCCTGCGCCATGTGAACATTCCTGTGTCTTATCTATAAATGATGACGCGATCACAATAAGAGAAAACGAACTTGCTATAATCGAACATGCGTTTAAATCCGGGTTCATTAAAGCAAATACAAATATAAAAAGAACCGGTAAAAAAATTGCCGTAGTTGGTTCCGGACCTGCAGGACTCGCTGTTTCCGATCAGTTAAACAAAGCGGGCCACCAGGTATGCGTTTTTGAAAGAGATAAAAGAATCGGCGGAATACTCAGGTACGGAATTCCTGATTTTAAATTAGAAAAAGATATCCTTGACAGAAGATTAAGACTAATGAAAAAAGAAAATATAGAATTTAAAGCAAATACTTTTGTAGGCGTTGATATTAAAGCTAAAGAGCTAATAAAGGATTTTAATGCGGTTTGTCTTGCCTGCGGCTGCCGAGTTCCAAGAGACCTAAAAATTCATGGCAGGGAATTAAAAGGAATCCACTTCGCCATGGACTTTTTAACACAATCAAACAAGCGAATATGGGGTGAAAAAATATCCGAAGAAGAATTGATTAATGCAAAGGACAAAGAGGTTATTATAATTGGCGGTGGAGATACCGGAGCGGACTGCGTTGGTGTTGCAAAAAGACAGGGCGCGAAATGTATAACGCAGATAGAAATCTTAGAAAAACCTCCCGAATGTAGAACAATAAATGAACCATGGCCATATTATCCTTCCATATTTAAGAATTCAAGTAGTCATGAAGAAGGTTGTGAGCGTCACTGGTCGGTTTTGACAAAAAGATTTATTGGAAAAGGCGGAAAAGTCCAGAAATTACAATGCGCTAAAGTCGAATTTTCGGAAAGCGACGAAAAAAGTTGTCCCGTTATGAAAGAAATACCCGAAAGTGAATTCGAAATTAACGCGGATTTAGTAATCCTTGCCGTAGGTTTCTTACATCCCGAACACAAAGGATTGATCGAGGATTTAAATCTTAAATTAACCGAACACGGCAACGTAAAAGTTGACGAGAACTTTATGACATCAAAAGAAGGAATATTCTCAGCAGGTGATATGCATAGAGGACAATCTTTAATTGTATGGGCAATATCCGAAGGCAGGAAAGCAGCACATCATATCGATAAGTATTTAATGGGCAAATCAAATTTACCGGTTTTGTAAAAAAATTAAAGAAAATGTGCGGTATAGTAGGAATACAAGGTAGCGACGAAGTAGTAAGCAATATTTTTGACTCGCTTCTTATAATACAACATAGAGGACAGGACGCGGCCGGCATTGTAACCTGCTCGGATAGATTCAACATCAAAAAAGGAGAAGGCCTGGTAAGAGATGCCTTCCAACAAGAAAGCTTTAATTACCTTAAGGGCAATATAGGCATCGGACACGTAAGATATCCAACACTCGGGGGGATGGGCATAGAGAATGCTCAACCTTTCATTTCCACTGCTCCATACGGTATAGCTTTTGCCTTTAACGGAAATATAATAAATTTTGAATCTCTAAAAGAAAAATTAGAGAAGGATAGTAGAAGAATAATTATATCGACTTCGGACGCGGAACTCCTTTTAAACCTCCTTTCGGCGGAGTTGGAAAAACAGTCAGACTTCTCTCCCGATTTACTTTTTGACGCAACCAAAGAATTATTTAAAATCGTAAAGGGAAGCTACTCCGTAGTTGCCCTGATTAAAGATAAAGGCATTCTTGCTTTCAGGGACCCTTACGGCATCAAACCTTTAATATTTGGTAAAAAGGAAAATGATTTCTGCGTGGTTTCGGAAAGTGTTGTTCTCGATACACTCGGATACGAAATCGAACGTGACGTACTTCCGGGTGAAGCTATTTTTTTTAGTACTGACGGTAAATTATATACCAGAAAAATCTCCGAAGAAAGACACTGTCCCTGTATTTTCGAATATGTATACTTTGCTAGACCGGACTCGATTATCGATGGCATATCTGTCTATGAGGCAAGATTAAATCTCGGGAAGAATCTTGTAAAGGAAATCAAGAAAAAAGGAATCGACATCGATATGGTTGTACCCGTCCCGGATACATCAAGACCCGTAGCCATATCCCTCGCGGAAGAACTAAACGTAAAATATAGAGAAGGATTAATGAAAAACCGTTATATTGGAAGAACTTTCATAATGCCCCATCAGAGTAAAAGAGAAGAGTTGATAAGAATAAAACTTTCACCTGTAAAGGAAATTATGAAAGGGAAAAAAGTACTCCTGGTAGATGATTCCATCGTAAGAGGAACAACATCTAAAAAAATAGTACAATTAATTAGAGAAGCGGACGCGAAAGAAGTTCATTTTGCTTCTTCAAGCCCACCTCTTAAATATCCCTGTTATTACGGAATAGATATGCAAACAAAAGGAGAATTCATAGCCTGCAAAAGATCCGTGGAAAACGTCAGAGATATGATAGGAGTCGATTCTCTTACTTATCAGACCATAGAGGGATTGATAGAAGCAGTTTCAAATGACAAGGTCAAAAAATTCTGTACCGCTTGTTTCACGGGTGAATATCCGATCAAAGCCAATGAAGACGAGGTTCAGCGAATTGAAACAGGCAGGGGATGTAAAGGATAATCTCACACCAAAACATCCAACATAGTCATTAGTCATGAGTCACACGTCATGAGTCGAAAAAAAACAAACAGAATCACAAAGGTCACAAAGTTTTTTATTTGTCTTACTAAATCCAAATTCCAAATATTAATTTTAGCCAGGATTAACTGCGAAGCAACTACTTGTTATTGTTTTATCTTCAAATCAATGTAATCACTTAATTTTTTTCCTATTTTCAACCTAGGTATTTCAATAAAATCATTTCCTTCCCTACGATTTAATTCATTTTGCTGGATGAACAAAGCCCACGGACGTATAGCAAATAAATTAAAGAAGCATTTAGATGATACTAATTTATTATTATAATTAATATCTCTCCCGTGAAGAATAAGATTTCTATAAGGAAAAGATAGAGGAACATTTTTGGTATCATTACGAGATTTATTCATTTTTTTTGCTACTACATCTAACTTATTAATAATACCAGTATCTCGACTCTTTATTTTAAAAATGTCTAATTTCTTATCTTGCTCATAGAAACTCTGGTCTGCAATATCATGTATTAACCCGTCAATTTGTGATAAAACCACAGGAACTGAAGCGTGAAATCTCTTTTCTTTATGATCTTTATAGGCTAATTCAATTAATTCTTTTCTCTCTCTAAATACCCAAACCGCTTTCATTCTTCTAATATTATTAAGAAAATAACTATCGGTTAATTGGTCAGCCAAATAAACTTCTGCTCTCTCAATTCCATCTTCTTCGAAAATTTTAATCGCCTGGTTCATAACTGGTTCCGAAAAATCATCTGTAGCAATCCAACCTTTATTTGCGAATATTTCATTGAATTTAGCAGGTAATTTCTTTAGACATGAATATTCCTTAAGTATGGAATTATATTTATTTAGAACTTTTTGATCATCACCTGGAAACAAGAACGTTAACAAGTCTAATTCCGGTAAACTTTCTTCTATTTCATCAATAATACTCATAACTCAATTCGGGTGTTTCGGAGATATTCCACTCATTCGAACATTAATCTTTAAGCTCATTATAGTTATAATAATTATTTTACCATTATTATCAAGCAATAATCCGCCACAAAGACATAAAGTTTTTTTACTAAATCCTAAATCCCAAACCCTATATCCTAAAAGAATTCAGCTTCTGAATTCTTTTATATTATATTCCCTGCTGCCCAGACCGATCTTTTCAGCCATACCGAAAAATTCATCCATATCTAAATCAATATCAAAAAGGGCTTTTACTTTATCTTTTGTTGCAAATTCCTTTCTTTCCCAATCAACTCCCTTTAGCGGTTCAGCTCTATCGACTAAATCGGCGGAAGCCGCGTCGATGGAAACAATGTCTTTAGAAAACATAAACCCTATATCCCGGACAACTGGAGGCTTAGTATATCCGTAACAGTCACAATGAGGAGATATATCAGTCAAAACATTCAAATAAGCGCACTTTCCTACCTTATCAACTACCGCCTTTGTATAATGCAGGGTCTTTGTCACACATTCTTTTGTTTCCGACCACTGAAACTCAATCGCGCCGTACTTACAAGCCACAACACACATTCCACAGCCAATGCAGGTATCCTCATCGATATGAGCGACCTCTCCAATAGTTATTGCGTTGCTTGGACAAGTTGCCACACAAGTGCCGCAAGCTATACATTTTGAATCTATTACATCCGGCTTGATATCGGAATGAAGAAATAGTTTACCTCTGCGGGAAGCCATTCCCATACCTATGTTTTTGATAGACCCACCGTAGCCAAACAATTCGTGAAACTTAAAATGAGTTAAAACAAACAGATAATCTATATCTTCGATTATCTTACCTACATGCGCAGATTCGTCTCGTAAGTCTTTAATTTCGATATCCGTTTCATCCATGCCGCGTACACCATCACCCACAATAAAAGGGGCATCCACCGCGTTATAGGTAAATCCATTTTTATACGCGTTTTCATGATGGTCGACCGCATTCCATCTTTTTCCCTTATACAAACTATTACAATCAAATAAAAACGGCTTCGCCCCGCGTTTCTTAAGTTCATCGACTATAATCCTTACTATTTCAGGTTTTACATAAGCTTTGTTTCCCAATTCCCCTACATGCAGCTTTATTCCTACATAGTCTCCCTTTTTGACATCGTCAAGATAACCCTCTGCTTTAATAAGTTTTTTTACCACTTCAGGGGGAGGTTTATTTGAAATAGGAGTAAAAATTACATCACTCATATTAATCACGCATTGTAAACTCAGCCCACAGGGGATAATGGTCCGAAATCCGCCATGATAACTGATTTTTAGTAAGATTCAATGATTTTAAAGCAGTTTGCGTAAAATCAAAACTACCGCCACATAAGTATTTTAAAGATAATGCGGGTGTTCCGTCCTTACCTGTAAACCAGGAAATCTGATCATAAAATTTATTTTCCCCGGATGCTCCGAAGATGGTTCGCGGAATTTCATTCATATCATCAGGAACATAAAGTCCCGTAGAAACAAAAGCATCATATAACTTATCCCCATGTCTATCGATATTAAAATCCCCAAGAGTAATAAGATTATGTCCCCAGACATTTATATTTTTTGCCCACTCCGCCAACCAACCGGCAATTGCTCTAAGTTCCCCAACTCTATCCTCCGCTTTTTTCCCGTAAATAACATGCAACGTAACAAGTATAAAAGTTTTATTGCCGGACTGAAAACTTACCGCGTAGGGCGTCCGGGCAAATTGTTTATCAAGATTATCCTGCGAAATTTCGGATAGCTTTTCCTGAGGAACAACCAGTTCGCAAGCAAGACCTGAAAGTCTTATTCTTCTGGTATCGAACACAAAAGCTAAGCGTTCACCATTACCCGGCGCACCCTTTGTGACATCGGAGAGAATAAGTCCCCAACTTGGACCCAGAACCTTTAACAAATACCGTAATGCCTTAAGATTAGCCCTTGTTTCTTGTATTGCCAAAACATCGAATCGTGATGCTATCTCAGCAATACATCGCAAAGCATGAAAATCACGTTTGGGGCTGTCACAATCCGCGGCTTTCCATTTATCCGTAAGATCGCCAAAGGCTCGCAGGTTCCAGGTTGCTATGAGTAAATTCTTATCAAGTGCTTTAGCAGGTATAATGTCATCGAGTGCGTCTCTTAGTGTTTTAAGCTCTTCTGCAATTATCTGGGGCGGCGTATCTGTTACTTCAGGCATTGTACCTCCATTTTTAACTATAATGTAGTTCCACTTATTTTTTTCGCAACAACGGAATCCACATTGGAACTTCATTCATATATTCTTTATATTCATTTCCAAAATGCGAAAGTAAAAGTTTTTCTTCGTAACGCGAAATACGATGCAAAAAAACAATCGCAAAAGCCAGAATAACTGCGGCAGCCAGCGATATACTCAACATCAAGAATCCAAGATAAAGTAAGATTTCACTTAAGTATACAGGATGGAGAACAATACCGAAGACGCTTTTCTTTATCACCTCCGGCTTTTCTCTCTCCTCGCCGAATACGATAGAAAGTCCCGTTCTAGCCAGATAGCCCGACAGGATTATTAAAATTATTCCCAAAGGGATTCTAATAAAAAATAAAAAGTATTTATCCGGAAAAGTCGTATATTTAAAAAAGAACGTATCGGCTATCCAAACAACCGTAAAAAGAAGGGCAAATATAATCTGACCCATATCACCGGCGGGATTTTCACCAATCAGATCTTCCCTACCCTCATGTCTTCTTCCATGTACACTGTTAGTTTGTTTTGTCATTTTTCGTCCCGCATACTATATTATATATTAAGTCTTTTACTACGTCAACCTATTAAACAAATACATCATTAAAGGGATAGATATTAAAGAGAACAGGAAACTCGAAAGAAGAAATTGGCTCACAACAGCCCGGTCACCTCCGTTTCTATCAGTTACAAGAGGAATTGCGGTAACCGGAGGCACCGCGCCTTCGAGCACTAAAATTAACGCAACATTGTAAGACGGCTTAATCAAAATTATTATTCCCAGCACGACAAGAGGCATAACCAAATTTTTAAAAATCAAAAATTTAATGATTTCTCTCGTATATAACTCCCCCACCTGTTTAAAATCAATTAATATATTACCTCCGAGTATTATCATAAGAAGCGGGATACTCATTGCGCCTACCATTTCAAGACTGGAAACAACAAAAGAAGGAATATATGCATTATATCCGGTAAGCTTTAAAATCACTGCCAGAACCGTAGCAATAAAAACAGGATGAAATATTTTTTTCCATTTTATTTTTCCCTTTTTCGAAAAAAACAAAAAAGAAGTAGTAAAAAACAAAGAAGCATGAAATATAATAAATATAAACAAATCAACGATATAATCGGAATTCCTTCCAAACATTCCCGTTATTATTGCCAGAGGGAAGAATATTCCGTTCTGGTAAAAAAGCGATATCCCAAATTCTCTTTTGTTCTCTTTCCTGGCAAAAACAACACCAAGCAAAGTTACAAGAAAAGCAATAATCATAAAAAAACCCCACCACAATGGCAAAACCCACCAATTAGTTTTTATGTGAGGATTAAAATTATTTATTATATTCGTAAATATAAGAGCAGGAAGAGCTATCTCAAGAGCAAGTGGTGAAAGAAGCGAAAAAAAGTTCTCTTTTACCATTTTCCTCGTGATCATCCAGGCACCAATTACACCTATAAAAAGAAGCATTGCGACAGCTTCGAAAGAAGAAATTAATACATTCATATTAAAAATTATTTTTCATCTTCTGCAGTAAATTTTAAAATTCCAATACCCTCAATACCGGACTCGACAAAATCTCCCGCTTTAATCGAACCAACACCTTCCGGAGTACCGGTAGCTATTATATCCAGAGGCTCAAGGGTCATAATGTTGGAAAGGTAAACAATTAGGTCTTCAACCGAAAATATCATGTTTTCAGTATTACTATTTTGTTTCATCTCACCGTTTAACTTTAACCATATATTCAGATTATGACAATCAACATCATTCACCGGTATAATTTCAGGACCTATGGGAGCAAAAGTATTGAAACCCTTCGCGATATCCCAGGGCATACCTTCTTTCATTTCCTTTGCCTGAATATCTCTCGCGGTCACATCATTAAAAACCGTAAACCCAAGAACATAATTCAATGCTTCTTCTTTGGAAATCTTCCAACATCGCTCTTTCATAATGACTGCCAGTTCAACCTCATAATCTACCCTTTTTGAAGCTTTCGGTATTATAACCACACCATTATTACCAATTAAAGCTGAAGGCGGTTTCAGGAAAATTTTCGGCTCACTGGGCATGGATAATTCAAGTTCATTTATATGTTTCTTATAATTCTTTGCGACGGCAAGGATTTTAGTAGGTTTTAATTCTATAAAATCGCACTTGAATTTAAGTTTTACCAGAACTCCCTCCTTTTATTTTTAAGATTATAGGTATTATCAAAAATTAGTCAAGATACTTCGAAAAAGCGCGGCTCTGCATTAAGTACAATTTTAAGTTAAGGGTTTCGAGTTTCGTGTTAAAAAACAAAAAAATCCTTTTTGATCTGTGTTTATCCGCGTCCTATTATCTTTGTGTCTTTGTGTCTTCGTGGCTAACACTCCTTGACTTTTGAGTCAAAAATTTTAAATTTCAATAGGCAACAATCCCAATAATAGGAGGTTCTTAAGTTGAAAGAAAAAATCAGAGTCGCAATTATTTTCGGAGGGAAATCAGCAGAACATGAAATTTCTATCATCTCCGCAAAAAATGTAATCGATGCGATAGATAAAGAAAAATACGAACCTATACCAATCGGGATTGATAAAGATGGGAGCTGGTATATCGACAAACAATCAAAATTTATTCCGGAAAGCAGCAATCCAAAACTCGCAAAAATAAACAAAGCCAATGAAAAAGTAGCTCTGGTGCCGACAAATAATTCAAATAAATTAATGAGTATCACGAGCAATGAAAATAAAGGTAAAATAGACGTTGCATTTCCGATTCTGCACGGTACTTACGGTGAAGACGGCTCCATTCAGGGTCTACTTAGAATGTCAAACATCCCATACGTCGGAGCCGATGTACTCGGTTCCGCTGTGGGTATGGATAAAGACGTTCTGAAACGACTTCTCAGGGACGCGAATATACCAACTCCTAAATTCGAAGTCTTCGATAAATCAAACATAAAAAATACAAGTTTTAAAGAATTGACCCAAAGAATCGGGTCACCGATGTTTATAAAACCCGCGAATATGGGCTCTTCCGTAGGAATAAGTAAAGTCAGTAACAAAGACGAATACAAAAAAGCAATAGATATTGCTTTTGAATATGATAAGAAAATCATATGCGAAGAATCGATAACGGGCAGAGAAATAGAATGTTCGGTGCTTGGCAATGAGGAACCTATTGCGTCGCTGCCCGGTGAAATAGTCGTAAACAGTGAATTTTATTCTTATGAAATAAAATATTTAGACGAAAACGGCGCGACTTTAGAAATTCCGGCTAAACTACCCGAAGATATTATAAAAAAGATACAAGAATATGCAGTTAAAACTTTTAAAGTGCTTTGCTGTCAGGGAATGGCGCGGGTAGACTTTTTCCTGCGCAACAATACCGAAATATTAGTAAACGAAATAAATACTATTCCCGGTTTCACAAAAATCAGCATGTATCCGAAACTCATGCAAGCAAGCGGTATATCTTATACCGAATTAATTGATAAACTCATTCAACTCGCAATCGAAAGGTTCAATAAAGAACAGGAATTGAAGACATCGATGGACTGAAGGTCCAAAGTCCAAACTTAAAAGAAAAAAATTACCACAGAGAACACAGAGAAAAAAATATATTTAACCACGAAATACACTAAAGACACTAAACTCCACCATACACCCCATTTTTTTGTTTGTTTTAACTAAAACCTAAAAAAGCTATTTAACTTAGATTTGAAGAATTTACGTACGGAACAACAAATCACACCCCAATACAGTCATTCTTCCTTACGGGTCAGGCGAATAGCACGAATTTACAAAAAATAGACCTGCTTTTTATTTTTGTTCCTTAATTATTCTGTTAGTTAATTTTACAACAACGTTTATAAATTTAGTGGCTTTTCCAAGCCATATTTCAACATCTTCTTTTTCGAACGTTACAAAATCCTTATAGTCACCTTCTTGCCTATTGTCAAACATTTCGGAATAAAATTCACCAAACTCTTTTTCTACCAGACCCTTATTAACGAATTCTTTATTGAAAAGAGCTCGAACTCCAGAATGTTTGGAAGATGATAGCCCTTTTGCTATTAACAACGCATTGACCGCGTAAAACATTGCATAATAAATTCTATTTACTGTCGATTCGGGAGTAGCATCTTTAATATATTTTTTTGCATCGGACAAGGTATTTTTTGCCTTCTCGAGCCGATATTTCACAAGATCGAGAAACTCTTTCCTCACAGAAGAACACCTTCTCTTTCTACATTCCTGTAGAAAGGCATTACATTAGCCAATGATGAATGCCAGAATTCTTTATTTTCAAGAATCAATCCAAAAACAACATCATATTTCAATTCAATATCATATCTGATATGACTAATTCTTTCTCTTAGTTCTCTGGTTACTTTCTCGCCTACAATAATCAGTAAATCAATATCCGAAAATTCCTCAGAATCTCCTCTTGCCTTCGAACCATACAATATAATTCCTACATCCGGGATTTTCTGTTTAAGCTGTGCTTTAAACTTATTTAAAGCCTTCTTTTCATTTTTCTTTAATACTTTTATTTCTTCTAAGGTTTTCATATAAAAAATAATAAGATAAACCTAAAAGAAAGTCAAGTATAAATTAGTCCAAAGTCTTTTGGACTGTTAGGTGGTTAGGTCGATAGATCTTTAGGTTGTTTAAAGAAATCCAACCCAACGAATCAACAAGCCAACTAATATCTACTTACTACCTTCTGCTCTCTGCTCCCTACTTATCTAACAACTATCCCCTTACTCGATGCTTTCATATCACCCATTTCAAGATTGTAGATATAAACTCCACCGGGAACATTTATTCCTTCTTCATTTGTACCATTCCACGTTGCATTATGAATCCCGGGAACACATTCCTGATCAACAAGTTTCTTTACCAGAGCACCACTAATATTGTAGACATTCAGATTTACTTGTTGTGACACTGTACCTTCCGGTATTGTATAAGTTATAATTGCAGGATTAATAAAGGGATTAACTACGGAAAGTATTAATCTTTGATTTTCCGGATTATCATCTAGCGTAATACCTGATCCAGGTGTTCTAACAAGGAAATAGTAAGGAGTAATTCCACCTGTAAAATTCTCCGTCATATTTATTGTTCCGGATGTACTATCGAGCGCGACCACATACAGGGAATGAAATCCAATTACGAAAGAATCAATCGCCGTTGCCGCCCAACCTACATTTGACGTTCCTCCGCCCGATGTAACCGTTGCTTCTTCCCAAGGACCTTGCGTAGTTTCAAATTGATAAAGAACCTTCATAATATTGGAATTATTCGGAGTTCGCGAATTAACGGATGTTCCCGTAAAAGAAGGGAATTTATCTGTTGTTTCATTATCGGTCAATGGAGTAATGGATGACGCAAGTGGAGAAGGATATATGGCAACCTCTTCTATCACCGTCACATCATTACCGTTTATATTTGACGCATATATCTTATTTGTGTTAGGATTTACGCATATTGCCCAAGGGCTTTCTCCTGAGGCAACAGTAGTAGTTAAATTACTCAGCCCGTCTATTACCGTTACATTGTTACTGCTCTGATTTGCCACATATATCTTGTTTGTGTTTGGATTTACGCAGATGGCAAAAGGTGAATTTCCGGCGGAAACAGTAACAGTTGAATTGTCTGTTCCGTCTATTATCGTTACATTATCACTGTCACGATTTGCCACATATATCTTGTTTGTGTTGGGGTTTACGCTTATCGCCCCAGGTCTCTCTCCTACATCAACGGTAGTGGTCGAGTTACTCAGCCCTTCTATTACCGTTACATTGTCACTGTCACGATTTGCCACATATATCTTGTTCGTCTGGGGATTTACGCAGATAGCAAAAGGTTCAATTCCAACGGCAATAGTGGTAGTCGAGTTACTCAGCCCGTCTATCACCGTTACACTGCTATCTCTATTGTTCGCCACATATATCTTGTTCGTCTGGGGGTTTAGGCTAATCGCATCAGGGAAATAACCGACTTCAACAGTTTCAGTTGAATTGTCTGTTCCGTCTATTATCGTTACATTATCACTGTCACGATTTGCCACATATATCTTGTTTGTGTTGGGGTTTACGCAAATAGCATAGGGAAAATTTCCGGTGGAAACATTGGAAGTTGAATTGTCTAATCCATCTATTACCGTTACATTGTCACTGTCACGATTTGCCACATATATCTTGTTTGTGTTGGGGTTTACGCAAAGCGCGAAAGGCCCTTCTCCAACGGAAACAGTTTCAGTTGTATTGTCCCCACCGTCTATTACCGTCACAGAGTCACTGTAATTATTAGCTACATATATCTTATCTGTGATGGGATTCAAGCAGATCGCGTAAGGTTGAATTCCCGTATCAACATTGGTTGTAAGATTCGACGCCCCATCTATTACCGTAACATTACCGCTGAGATAATTTGCCGCATATATTTTATTCGTAATGGGATTTACGCAAATCGCAGCCACCCCATCTCCCGTCGCAACAGTGTCAGTTGAATTATCCTCTCCATTTATTATCGTTACGTCGCCAGTGCTCTGATTCCCCACATATATCTTGTTTGTGTTAGGGTTTACACTTACTGCACGAGGCCAAACTCCTGCGGAAACAGTGGTGTTTGTATTGTCCTCACCGTCTATTACCGTTACATTGCCACTGAGATAATTTGCCACATATATCTTGTTCGTCTGGGGATTTACGCTTATTGAAAAAGGATAATTCCCAACTGCAACAGTTTCAGTTGTATTGTCCTCTCCGTCTATTACCGTTACATCGCCGCTATTCGAATTTGCCACATATATCTTGTTCGTGTTGAGGTTTACGCTTATCGCCCCAGGACTGTCTCCTACATCAACGGTAGTGGTTGAGTTACTCGGCCCGTCTATTACCGTTACATTGTTACTATCACTATTTACCACATATATCTTGTTCGTGTTGGGGTTTACGCAAATAGCTCCAGGTTTACCTCCAGTGGATACAGTTTCAGTTGAATTGTCCTCTCCGTTTATCACCGTTACATTGTTACTATTCGAATTTGCAACATATATCTTGTTTGTCTGGGAGTTTACACTGATCGCATAAGGAAGACCCCCGGTAGAAACAGTGCTTGTCGAATTGTTTCCTCCATCTATCACAGTTACATTGTCGCTGCTCGAATTTGCTACATATATCTTGTTTGTACTGGGATTAAAACCAATTGCCTGAGGTCCGCTACCAACCTCAATATTGGTTGCAAGATGAGACATTCCGTCTATCACCGTTACATTGTTGCTATCTCGGTTCACTACATATATCTTGTTTGTTTGAGGGTTTACGCAAAGCGCGTATGGACCTCCTCCGGTAGAAACTGTGTCGGTTATCCAGTCGGCATAGAGAGAAGGAACAAAGAAACTGATTGAAAAGAAAATTACTATTAACAAAA
>Ga0315549_1000899_pt1 | contig 33642 bp, 33 predicted proteins | sample SalMarSW160200MG_FD_203101 | JGI IMG/M metagenome (GOLD analysis project Ga0315549, IMG submission 203101) | Salt marsh sediment microbial communities from the Plum Island Ecosystem LTER, Massachusetts, United States - Salt Marsh Sediment SW1601-200 ... | reverse complement strand
TTTATCTACTGAGCTTGACAGCTGTGCCATAAACTAAAAGTTCAGCAGCACTGCCCACAACACTCGTAGTCATATAACGAACATTAATTATTGCATCAGCTTGCATCTCGGAAGCCTGTGCGATCATCCTCTTAGCAGCAGCTGCCCGAGCTTTTCCCATCATCTCTGTATATTCAATCAATTCTCCACCAAGAACCAACCTGAGTAAGGCGGATAGATCTTTACCAAGCCAGATAGCAAATACTGTATGCCCCTGGACGAGACCAAGAATCTCACGTATTTCCCTGCCGGGTATTTCCGCGGAATTCAATAGTAAAATTTTGCTCTCAAGCTCAGCAGATGGAAGCTCAGCTTGCTTCCTGTTTGTTCTTTGTTCAAAAGCTACTGTTAGCATGACTACAAAGATCCCCCCTAAGAGGCAGAATACAGCTACCTGAAGCCATAAAGGCAAAACCGGATCCTCAGCATAGATAACGTACCACGGCATCCCGATAAATACTACAGTGAAGAGGCCGAGTACGAAGACCAATGAGCCTATTTGTCGAATTGCTTTCATTATTCCTCCTTTTTTGTTATAGTATACCCAAAATGTGGGTGGGATGTCAAGGGGAAAAAGCGTCCAGCGTCACGAGTCGTGAGTCATGCGTCTTGAGTCAAAAAAACAAAAAATTACAACAACTACATGTTCTACATGTGAGTATTTTGAGGGAGGGATTTAGCGGAAAGACGAAAACAGTAAGCAGGTATCCGATTATCTTAATGTCTTGTCTTGAAAGAATTAGTGTATTTTTCTTATTCTATCAATATAAACTTCTTTGTTTGTACGTGCTCTTCATCGGCAGTCATTCTGCACAAATAAACACCACTCCCGCACCCTTCCGCGTTCCAGGTAATCTGATACTCGCCTGCTGACTGATACTCATTGACCAATGATTTTATTTCCTGTCCTGCAAGGTTATAGACAGATAATTGTATCTCGCCGCTTATTGGCAATTTATAATTGATCATTGTGATATTGTTGAATGGATTTGGGTAGTTTTGCTCCAGTTTAAAAATGAGCGGCGGATTTTTATCTATAGGTTGTACTGAGCCATGGTTACCAAATAAGCTGACTCGCATAAAAAAAGCATCTCCTACCCCTCCCAGATGATTTGGGAATAAAGCATCACTGCTTGTATATATATCTGTAGAAGACGACCAACTGCAGACATAAACGGCAGAATCATTTAAATATTTGAGTCCTAAATGCGCGCCTTCATTACCACTGCCTCCAAAGTAGGAAGTATAAAAATTTTCCTTGTTATTAATATTTAATTTTGAAATAAAGATATCACCATAATCATTCGGCCCTGTTCCAGCATAATTTTTATTAAAGGCATTATCCGTAACAGGTAAATCGGTGGATAAGGTGTTACTTGCTAGCAATAATGTTTCATCATTTATTAATTGAATTTTCGGATTTAAACTCATGCCATAATCTATTGAACTTCCACCAAAGTAGGAGAAATATTCAAGTATATTACCTGAAGCATTTACTTTACCTATAACTAAATCTTGAGCGCCTATATTATTTTGAAAAAAAGCATTCCCAGAGCAAGGTAATCCGGAGGAGGAAGAACCTCCGACAAAATAAAGTTCTTTTTCATCGTTTACCGCTAAAGAGCTGATTCCATCTTCATTGTTGCCCCCCAAATAAGATGAATAGACAATATCATCACCATTACTATTCAATTTTGTAATGTAACCATCTCTATTCCCACTATAATCTATTTGAAAAGCATTTTGTAGCGGAAAATCCGAGGATTCTGTTTCTCCGCAAAGATAAACATTATCTTCATTGTCAACAACAATACCATCCCCCCATTCATCTTCAGAACCTCCCAGGTAGGTCGAAAAAACTAGAGTGTCATATTTCATATTAAATTTTACAGCAAAAGCATCTCCCCCAAAACCATTCGTATCGCCATCACCCCCATTATAAATATCAGAATAAGCTGATTTTACTGGAAAATCCAGGGAAGTGGTAAAGCCGGTTAAATAAAAATTCAGGGAATCATCTAAAAAAGATGCGCGTGGTTGTTCTTTTTTACTGCCCCCAAAATAGGTTGAATAGATTAATTCCCCCTGTGCACTCATATTCACGAAAAATAAATCAAAATCGCCATGATATATGGAATCATAAGCATTCTCTGTATAAGGAAAATCTGATGACATGGTAAAACCAACAGCATATATGTTCCCTTCATTATCCAGATTCATGTTCATAATAGCATCATAATCTGTCCCTCCAAGATAAGTACAAAATATAATCGTTTGCATATCAGGAGACAATTTTACAACAAAGGCATCGGCACTTCCGCGATTGTAAGATTGATAGGCCGATTCAACCGGTAAGTCAGAGGAAAAAGTGTGTCCGGCGATGTATACATTACCCGAACTATCAGTCAATATGGATGCACTCCATTCATTATTATTTCCCCCGAAATAACTGGCATAGATATTTGTATCCACTGTTGCCTGTGCATAAACAATATTACTTTTCCCCATACAAAGAATGCATAGTATAGAAGTGATTAAAAATATTTTCTGTTTCATTGTAAATCTCCAGATTTAATTATTGTTTTTTTATCTTTCACATTAAAATCATTTTCTTTTGAAAAGTATGTTCATTTGCTGTCAATTGACAAATATAAATTCCTCCGGGTAACCCTTCTGCGTTCCAGGTAATCTGATACTCGCCTGCTGACTGATACTCATTGACCAATGATTTTATTTCCTGTCCTGCCAGGTTATATACGGATAATTTCACATCGCTGTCCATCGGTATTTGATAACCTATTGTTGTGATATTGTTGAAGGGATTTGGGTGGTTTTGATTTAGTTGAAGTTTGTCGGGGACATTATATTCCGGTTCTTCAATTGCGGCAACTGATCGTAAAGTGAATCTCATCAAAATTTCATCACGATCACCTTTTAAATTTTCCATATATGTATTTTCAGTATTTGGAAAATCAATAGAATTAGAAGATCCGCAAAAATATACTATAGAATCGTTTACAAAAAACAGTTCGGATGCCCATTCTATATTTGAACCTCCAAAATAGGAGGAGTAAAGTATTTCCTTATTATTAATATCTAATACAGAGAAGAAAAAGTCTGAATTTGTAACTGTTGAGTCATAAGCATTATCTGAAACCGGGAAATCAGTTGATTCAGTACTGCCGGTAATAATAATTGTTTCATCATAAGATGGATATGCTTTTATGGAAGGATCCCCATCAACGTTATCACCACCAAAATAAGATAAATACAATAAGGAGTCACCCAACGAATTTATCTTGCCAATGAGTAAATCGTACCCCCCTTTTTTATTAGTAGAAAACGCGTTTTCGGAACAAGTTAGATCTGTTGATTGGGTATTTCCGATAAAGAAGGCTTCGTTATTGTTTATACACAAATCGTATATATCATCCGTTCCGTTTCCACCTATAAAGGATGAATAAATAATCGCGTTACAATCACGGTTTATCTTCATTATAAAGCCGTCCTGATTCCCATGATAAGTGGTATCGAACCCGTTTATTATAGGAAAATCAGACGATTGTGTATTCCCGCCAATATGAATGTTGTATGTGTCGTCAAAAGATATTTTTCGAATATAATCCTTATTGCCTCCTCCAATGTAACTCGAGAACAATAATGAATCATTTTCCATGTCAAATTTGAGAAGGAAAATATCTCCATTTCCGCTATTTGTATCGATGAGGGCAGATTTGACAGGGAAATCATTCGATTCCGTATTACCGGCTATATATACTCTCATCGATTCGTCAACAGAAATCGACATGCCAAAATCTTTTCCACTGCCGCCGATATAAGTCGAATATAATAACTCACCCGCAGAGCTGATTTTAGCAAAAAAGCCATCGTACTCACCACCGTTAAAGGAATCATCATATGCAGAATCAGTTACCGGAAAATCCTCCGAATAGGTTAAACCCGTTACATAGATATCTCCGATATTGTCTATAGCTATTTCTTTTATCTCATCATAACTGCTACCACCAAGATATGTAGAAAAGGTAATATCTGATAAATCGGGTTTAAATCTGACAATAAAAGCATCTATTTCGCCTTGAGGAACACTTTGGTAAGCATTTTTAACCGGTAAATCTGTCGAATAAGTATGACCGACCAGGAAAACATATCCTGAATCATCGACCGCTATATAATCATTATGTTCACCATCCGAACCTCCGAAATATGTAGCAATGAAATCAATATTCATTTTTTCCTGGCTATATACAGGAGTGATACTTAGAAGAAACATTAATATAAATATGCATACATTCTTTCTCATAAAAAACCTCCTTTTTTTTTAGTATACCTATGATAGGGGTAGAATGTCAAGGGGGGGGATGCTTCGCATCAGTTAATTAGTGAAATAGTTAAATGGGAAATTAGTAAAAAAACTGTGAGTCGAGAGACTTGGCAACAAACCCTTTGACAAAAGCATAAAAAATCTTTATAATATATAAAAAATGACTGAGTTTATAAAAAAGCAAATTATTAAGATATTTCATAGAATAAAAAGAACCCGGAAATTGATTCTATTGTTTATTATTACAGGAGCACTTGTGCCGAATATAATTTTCTTAGGTGTTGCATTATTTTTAAGAATCGCAAGAGGACAAACGCTTTGGTTTTTAACGGAAGCTGAAAACTTTTTCAATATTATCTATTCCTTCCTGACTTACTTTTTGAGTAATATTTTGTTGAATATTCTTCCTTTCGTTATTCTTTCGGTAATATCTGTAGCCACATTAGGATACCCCAAGGTAACTAGCCATCGAAGCAAAAAATATGCAGTAATTAGTACGTACTTAATAATATTTATCCTAGCAATTTTAATTGACTTACTATACTTCTCAGATCATCTATCTGCTAATCCTTCATCAACTGCAGTTTTGATATTTGTGCCTTACCATAAGTTATCAATGTTATTTGGAGGTTTTGGATATGGGATTGGTTGGATTATCGGATACCTGGTTGATAAAATTAGAGTCAAATCGTCAAATAAAAAAATAGCTGACCGCTGACAGCCGACAGCTGACGGCAGTGAAAACTCTGTGTGCTCCGTGTCTATTTTTATTAAATTTGGTCCTCTGGGGGTAACCCTCTTGCAGAAAAAGAATTTATGAGGTATACTTACTCATCATAAACAATATGGAGGTTTTTTATGAAAAAAGTAATGGTCGTTTTTGTATGTTTGCTGTTCTCTTTTACAGGACTGGCATCAGAAGATAACCAGGGGACTTACGATATTCCGAACATAAGTTCGACAGAAAGTTCGCCCATCTCTCAGACACTCGAAAAGTTAACGGCTTACGAAAAATCAAACGCTATTATCGACTTCGAATGCGAAGAAAAAGACCGGGCACAAGCCGATATAATCGAAGAAACATGGAATAGAGGAGACTACGAAGAAGCGATAGAATTGCTGAAAAGTTCACCGGACCTGGAAGACGCGGCTCTGGGAATACAGTGGAAAAAACCTGTTAAAACATCCTCGAGTAGGTGGGCAGGTGATGTCCGTGTCGGTACGGTAGACTCGATCGTGGATATAGACTTCGACGTGGATAATTCCAACGGAAATCTGATTGCCGCTCTTCTTTACTAGTATAATGAAACATATTATAACTTCACCGTGAACATGTCAGCCGACACGGGAAAAACCTGGACAGAGACCTATGTCTGGATCGCGAGTCCCGATTACGAAATCGATATAGACTGCGCCGTTTATAAAAACTACTTTTACCTGGCTTATACATATCTCAACAATTCCGTAGGACGCATAAGAAGATTTTCCACAAGCGACGGCACCGCTGATATGACCTACGGGGAGCTAAACGGATTTGCAACAGTTGTCGACGAGGGGGTAGATTTAAGAGAGATAGTGCTTACCAGTGATGCCGATAACCCTGCTTCTCGATACCTTTTTTACTTTTCCCTTATGGAAAACGACTCAATGAGACTATATTTTAGCGATTCAACGGCAACGACCTGGACTCGTACCGTTAATTTTCATGTCCCGAACGTGAGCAGAGGAATCGACGCCTGCTGCGCAGTCCCAAATAAAATTTGGGTTTCGTATATCGGAACAGATAATGAACTCTATTTTGTGGGCGGGTGGTCATCATGGACTATTTATCCGACTTCAGCGAATCTCGGAACTAACAGCCAGTATGCAACTTCAGTATCCGCTTACGGCGACACTGTTATGATTGTTTATCCGTTTCCCACTTTACCCACCTATGACGTCAGGTATTACATTACTTCTAATAATGGAGCCAACTGGGGTGTTGGGACGCTATTAAGTGCATCCGATATCTCCAGCTCGGTAAACGACGTCACGGCAAGAGGCGGAGACGGATTCGGAACCGTATATCAAACAACAGGGTTATCCGCCGAAGGAGTTTTTAGGCATAGAAGTTACAGTTCAAGCGCGTGGACTCCGCCGGTTTCCTTTGCAGATAATGTACCGCGCGCGAACGTAAAACCCTGCATCGAAAGGATAGCGGACGGAATTTACGGTATTCTATATGTCAACTATCCCGAACAGATGGCGTGGTTCGACAGAAGCGACTGGTTAAGTCCTGACGGACTTTCCCTGTTTCCAGATGGTCAAACAATCGAATTCGGCGAAACTTTAGAATTGAGCGCGTATCTTGAAAAAGACGGTTCCGGTATCGAGGGCGAAGAGCTTACCTTTGCAGTGATAACCGGTGATGGTTCGGTAGATCCTACGAGCGGCGTAACTGACGGATCGGGCGAGGTATCCACTGAATTTACCGCGGGGAGCACTGAGGAAACCGTCACGGTAGAAGTAATGTGGGTATCCTATAATCTCTTCGATACTCTCAGCGCCACGGTCGACATCGAAGTCGTAGCAGGAGGCATCGCGGAAGTTCCTGATGTTTCCGGTATAAGCGCCGCATTCGGAAGCGGAGAGGTTCTCTGCGCGGTAGCGGAGGAAGGCGAGGTAACCGTAAAGGTATTTGACAAATTAGGAAGAGAAACGGGAATACTTCTTAACAGAAAAGTGGAACGCGGATATTATCCGTTATCGCTTAAGGATTTAGATCTCCCGAGCGATATCTACTTTGTTGTAATGAGAGGACCGGGAATCTATACAAAGATAAAGGTGACTTTGATAGACTAAAATTTTATATGAAATAATAGCAGGGGCACGGACTTTAGCCGTGCCCCTGCTATTAAAACATTCGTGTCTCCGTATGAAACAGCGTTTCGGGTTACGAGTTTCGTGTTTCGAGTCGAAATTAGTTAGTGTGTTACTGGGGTGGTGTGTAAAAAAACAGACCAACCGACTAACCGACAAACAGACTAACAGTTTAAACTCTTCGTGGCAAATAAATCCCTTTGACAAAAGCATAAAAATCTTTATAATATAGAGGGTGGTGTATGAAAAAACTATTCCTCTTACTAATACCTTTTATGTTATCAATGACTACATCCGGCTTTTCCGATGCAACCAGTGAAACGGTAGATAAAGCGCAATTTGACGATCTCCCTTACTCGGAAGAAGATACAGCCCGCGTCAGAATAGAAGGCAAGTGGGGTTATATTGACACAACCGGTAAAGTGGTAATCGAATTGCAATTCAAATATGCCGGGCATTTCTCCGAAGGTTTGGCAATGATAGTAAAAGATAACAAATACGGTTTTATCGATAAAAAAGGCAGGGTTGTAATCGAACCGAAATTCGATGCGGCTCGTTATTTCTCCGAAGGACTGGCGGCGGTAGAAATAGAAGGAAAATGCGGGTACATCGATAAAGCAGGTAATATAGTAATCGAACCAGAATTTGATGAAGCCGGGAGATTTTCCGAGGGTTTGGCGGCGGTAAAGGAAGACTGGGGATACGGATATATAGATAAGACCGGCGAAATGGTAATCAGTCCGAAATTCAATGATGCAGGAGACTTTCATGAAGGGTTAGCCTGGGCTGAAGAGCCAGGTATTTTTACCAGGGGATTAAGGAAAATAAAAGGCAAACGGGGTTATATCGACAAAACGGGGGAATGGGTTATCAAACCTCAATTTGAATGGTCCAAGTATCGTCCCCGGGACTTAACTATAGCAGATATGAAAAAAAGAGCATGGCTGCGCAATAAATACTACTACATCAACATAGAATTCGACGTCGGGACTTTCTCTGACGGATTAGCAAGGATATTGAAAGAAGGTAATTTTGCCTTTATCGACAAAACAGGTGAGATTGTCATTGAAGAAAGATTCGATTTTGCGGGGAGTTTTTCCGAAGGACTAGCAGCGGTAAAGAAAATCGATAAATGGGGTTACATCGATACAACTGGTAGAATGATAATAGAACCTCAATACGATAATGTTGGGGATTTTTCTGAAGGGCTTGCTGCGGCAAGGGAAAATTTTAAACATGGCTTTATCGACAAAAAAGGTAAATGGGTTATTGAACCCCAATTCGATTGGGCGTGGGATTTTTCTGAAGGTATGGCTGCAGTAATGCTAAAAGATTAATTTATTGGAGATTAAAATGAATGGTGAATATATCTTAAAAATATTATGTATCATTTTCACAGTTATAACGGCTTCCTGTGAGATAGTAAAAGATAATGAAAAGGCATCCGGTTATCCTATTACACCTGTTTCATTTACGGATATAACATTAACGGATGATTTTTACTCGAGTCGAATCGAAACCAATAGAACGGTTACAATACCTTACGGTTTTGAAAAATGTGAAAAGGAAGGCAGAATTAGAAATTTTGCCAGAGCGGGCGGACTGTTGGAAGGAGAATACGAAGGAAAAATGCCTTTTGACGATTCTGACATTTATAAAATAATCGAAGGCGCTTCATATTCTCTAACCGTGCATCCCGACCCTGAGTTAGAGAAATATATCGATGATATTATAGAAAAAATCGCCGCGGCACAGGAAGAAGACGGGTATCTATGTACATGGAAAACGATAAATCCCGATACGACTCCCGCCTGGTGGGTAAAACCGGGTCCGCGCTGGCATAATCTGGGAGCAAGTCACGAATTGTACAATTCGGGACATATGTATGAGGCGGCTGTTGCCCATTATCGAGCGACCGGGAAGACCAATTTCTTGAATGTTGCCTTGAAGAACGCGGATTTGATTACGGAAACCTTTGGCCCCGGGGAAAAACTCGCAGTGCCAGGTCATCAGATTATTGAAACCGGTCTTGTTAAATTATACCATGTAACAAAAAATAAGAAATATCTCGATATGGCAAAATTCTTTTTAGACGAGAGAGGTAATAGCCAGGGGCATGAGCTTTACGGTTCGTATAGTCAGGACCATAAACCGGTAATAGAGCAGACCGAAGCTGTCGGACATGCAGTACGTGCTGTTTACATGTATGCGGGTATGACAGATATTGCCGGAATAATGAAAGACTCTTCCTATATGAGGGCGGTCGACAAAATCTGGGAAAATGTGGTTGCTAAAAAAATATATATAACAGGAGGAATAGGCGCCCGACATGAAGGGGAATCATTCGGAGATAATTATGAATTGCCCAATCTGACTTCTTATAATGAAACCTGTGCCGCGATAGGTAGCATCTACTGGAATCACAGAATGTTTTTACTCCACGGGGATGCAAAATATATCGATGTTCTGGAACGTACTCTCTATAATGGAATGATTTCCGGTGTATCATTAGAAGGTAATTCCTTTTTTTATCCGAACTGCCTTGAGTCCGACGGAAAATTTAAATTCAATCAGGGCTCTTTAACCAGACAACCCTGGTTTGATTGTTCCTGCTGCCCGACAAACGTTATTCGTTTCATTCCCTCAGTTCCAAATTATATATATGCCTACAGGGGCGATTCATTATATATAAACCTCTTTATCGCTAGCAAAGCTAATGTAGAAATGAAAAATATTAAATTAGATGTTTCAGAAGAAACTGAATATCCCTGGGAAGGAAAGGTTAAAATTATAGTAAATCCGGAAAAGGATAAAACATTTACCATTAACATCCGTATTCCGGGATGGGCTTTAGAAAAAGTAATATCGAGCGACCTATATAGATATTTAAAAACAAACGAAGAGGACGTAACTTTAAAAGTAAACGAAGAACCTGTAGATATCGATACGAATAAAGGATTTGCCGTTGTTACTCGTAAATGGTCAAAAGGGGATATAATCGAACTCAACCTGCCCATGCCTGTTCGCCGGGTACTGGCAAATGAGAAAGTTAAGGACGATAGAAATAAAGTCGCTCTTGTTCGCGGTCCTATTGTTTACTGTGCCGAATGGGTTGATAATGATACAAAAGTATTTCAACTAATGATACCTGATAATGCCGAGCTTAAAACCGAATACCGGCGGGATTTGCTGAATGGTTTAGTTGTGATTAAATGCGAAGCGCTGAATAAATCAGGAGAGAAAAAAGATTTGACTGCTATACCATACTACGCATGGTCGCATCGCGGCACGGGCGAAATGGCAGTTTGGCTGTCGAAAAAATAAGCGCAATACGGGATCAAAGCACAAGAGAGAAAATAAAGGGGTCAGGTCTTCACATACAATAGCTGCCGCTATAGTTAAATGGTTAAATTAAAAAATGGTCAAATAGGTTTTTAGGATTTTAGGTTTAGGGGTTGGGATTTATTTAAAACAACAAATTTTGTTTTTTTCTCTGTGTCTCCGTGTGAGATTATCTTTGCGTGCTGTTTTTACTATCACACGCATTGTGTGTAGACGTCTGGTGTGTCTTAATATATTATTCTTTATGGCAAAAAGAGAAGAATTGAAAGAATTCGGCAGAAGATTAAGAGAGTTACGCCTTCAAAGAGGATATTCTCAGGAAAAACTTGCCGAAATTGCCTCGCTTCACAGGAACTATATAGGCATGATCGAACGGGGGGAGAGAAATGTAACTCTTCTTAATATTAAAAAGCTTGCTCGTGCTTTAGGTATCGAAGTTAGCGAATTATTGGAAACTAATGGAAAATAAAATGAAGAAAATATTAATCGTCGATGATAGAATGGAAGTGCTAAAGATGATTGGTCGTTTTCTGGATAAAAAACGTTTTGCTGTTTATTTATCCGACTCGGTTGAAAAAGCCCTGAGTTTATCTAATGAGATAAAATTCGATTTAGTGATTTCGGATTTTGACCTGGGGAAAAATTCGGGAATAGAACTCATAAATAAAATAAGGGAAACACAGCCGCGAATTAAGACTATCCTCATGTCGGGAAGTTTTAAATTTGGCGAGGAAATGTCGGAGATGGAAGGGATAGACGCTTTCCTCCAAAAACCTTTTGAAGTTAAAGAATTGAAAAAGCTGATAAAAAAAATTTTGGGTAATATAGGATGTTAAGAGGTTAGTAAGAATCTTCTTTGTATCTGAATTTTCCCACGTTGTTCAAATAATTGCTATTGACAATATTTTAGGAGCTTTGTATATTTAGCTTAAGGGATAAAAAAATGAATAAAAGTAAAATTATAAAGATACTTGAAGAAGTATATTCGGAAATCAGAGAAAAATATAAAGTCAGAAGAATAGGCCTTTTCGGTTCAGTCGTCAAACACACTGAAGACAAAGACAGTGATATTGATTTGCTAACTGAATTCGAGGAAAGCGCGGATCTTTTAGATCTTATTGGACTTTCTGACTTCCTGGAAGAAAAACTTAATCGTAAAGTCGATATAGTCCCCAGAGAAGCTCTTCGCGAAGAACTAAGAGAATCGATAGAAAAAGAAACAGCTTACATTTAAATGAGAAATCATCAAATTTATCTAAAAGATATACTTTCCGCTATTAACAGTATAGAAAAGTTTGTAGAAGGAATGAGTTTTGAAGACCTCAAAAATGATGATAAGACGTCCAGTGCAGTAATAAGAAAATTGGAAATAATCGGTGAGGCTACAAAGAATATTCCTAAAGATATTCAAAACAAAAACCCTCAAATCCCCTGGAAAGAAATGGCAGGAATGAGGGATAAGTTAATTCATTTTTACTTTGGTGTCGATCACAATCTTGTCTGGAATACAATAAAAAAAAGAATCCCTAAAATCAAACCATTTATAGAGAACATCCTAAAAGAGAAATAGCGGGGTCAGGTCTATATGTACAATGGCTATCACTATGGTTGAAAAATTAACCAGTCTTTAGTCGTTAGTCTTGAGTCTTAAGTCAAAAAACCCTTTGACAAAAACGATAAAATCTTTATTATGATATAAATAAAGGAGAGGAAAAAATGAAGAAAATAGGAATTATTGCCGGACTGGGACCGGAATCTACAGTCGATTATTACAAAGAGATAATCTCGGCGTTTAATACGCAGTATAAAGATCTGGCATATCCGGAAATGGTTATATACAGTGCTAACATTAACAAGCTCCTGGAATTCGTAAATTCAAAAAAATGGTCAGAATTCGCAGAATGGTTAGGGGAAAAAGTAACATCTGTTTACCGTGCCGGTGCAGAATTTGCTGCTATTGCTTCGAATACACCCCATATTGTTTTTGAAGAAGTTAAGAAAAACTCTCCGATTCCTATGTTGAGTATAGTCGAGGAAACATGTAATACCGCTTGTAAACTGAAAGTAAAAAGAATTGGATTGATGGGGACAAAACTAACGATGGAATCCGATTTTTATAAAGAGCATCTCCAGGATAAGGGCATAACTGTAATTACACCTTCTGAATCCGAACGAGATTTGATTCAAAAGAGATTATTTGCAGAAATTGAACTGGGAATTTTTAAAGATTCTACAAGAAATGAGTTGTTAAAAATTATAAAAAGAATGATTGACGATGATAAAATCGATTCCTTAATTTTAGGCTGCACTGAATTGCCTTTAATTTTAACTGAAAGCAAATATGGTATTCCTTTTTTAAACACAACTGCGATACATTGCGAAAGCATTGTGAAATATTGTATTGAGGGATAAAACCGACCGATGACAGAAAAAGAAAAAGACGAATAAAATGATTGCTTATTGTGGTCTGGACTGCTATACGTGTCCTATATATTTGGCAACAAGGGAAAAGGACAAAGAAAGGCAGAAAGAAAAAAGGAAAGAAATCTTGGAGTTTCTTAGAGAGCATTATGGGTTGGAGTACAGATTAGAAGATATCACTGACTGTGATGGTTGTATGGCAGAAACAGGCAGATTGTTCTCAGCTTGTAAGGATTGCCCTATCAGGAAATGCGCAGGACAGAAAAATCTCGAAAGTTGTGCTTATTGTGAGGAATATGTTTGCGAAATACTTGAAGAGTTTTTTGATAAAGAACCAACTGCCAAAACGCGTTTGGATAAAATCAGCAATCCTTCGGATTGGTGAATTAGTAAAGTTGGGATTTTGGATTTAGTTGAAAAAACAAATAAAATCCTGATAATCCTTTTTTTATCCTGTCTAATTATCTTTGTGGCTTTGGGTGGAAATTTTTGAAACATTTTGTAGTATTATAACGTCAAATAAGATAAAGGAATTAATTATAAATCTTAAAAAATTGTAAAAAGGGAGGTAAAGGATGAAGATGTTAGAAAAGTGTCTTTTTGTGCTATTTGTTGTGTTTTTTTCTATTGTTATGCAGGCTAAGCCATTGAAGGATTATATCGAGGAAGCTAAAGGCTTGCAGAATTCCGGTAAAGTCGCGGAAGCGGTAAATCTTATGGAAAAAGCTCTGGAAGAATATCCGGATAGCGCAGGTGTTTATGCTTATTTAGGTCTTTACACAGGCATGCAGGCAGGACAAACAGATAATATGGCATCGGCAGGGGAGCTGGCTGCGAAATCTTTTGAGCTTTTAGATAAAGCTGTTTCGCTCGACTCTCTTAATTTAATCGCCCGATTACATCGGGGCATTATGGGTATTAAGTCTCCCACCTTTTTTGGTAAACTTAACGGCGGAATTAAAGACCAGGAATTTATTATTAAAACGCATAAAAAATCACCCAAAAAGGTTTCGAACGACATACTTGTTCAAGTGTATAACTTTCTCGGAGAAGGATATCAGAAACAGGGAGAAAACGAAAAGGCTGTTTCTGCCTGGAAAAAAGTAATTGAGCTTGCTCCCGGTTCGAGCTTTGCTGAAGAGGCGAAAAAAATGATTAAGAAGACTCCTGTTACCGATAGTAAACCATCGAAGGAAATAATTAAAGAGGGTTCTAAGGATGCTAAATCTCTTATGAAAGAGGGAAAATCCTATTTAGAGAAAGGGAATTGCGAGGAAGCAGTCAATACTTTTAAGAAATTGACGGAGATAGATTCAAAAAATGCTGAAGCTTACAAGCAACTTGCTTTGTCTCTGGGATGTCTTGCTGAAAAGGGATATGATGAGAAAATCTATGAGAGCACGGAATATCGTTCAGAATTGGCATTTGGAGCAATGGATGCTCTGGATAAGGCGGTTGCTCTCGCGCCGGAGGATGGTGAACTCAGACTTTCAAGAGGAGCTGCCGGAGTGTATATGCCTTTCTTTTTGGGAAAACTCGAACAGAGTATAGAAGATTTGAACAAGGTGCTGGAGAGCGATGCCGAGAAATCTGTGAAAGCTGAGGCTTTATATCATCTTGGGATAGCGTACCAGAGAAAAGCTCTGGACTACTGGGATAAAGTGGTTGTGGACTATCCTTCCTCGGAGGCATCAAAGATGGTGTTCGATGGGATGCGTCCAAAGGTGAAAAGAGTTGACCCTGATAAGTTCAAAAATTCGGTTGTGGTTGTGGATTTTCTTCTGGGATTTCAGGACGCGTTGGCTCCGCAAACAGCGGTATGGATCGAGGATAAAAATGGTAAATTCGTAAAAACTCTTTACGTATCGGGTTTTAGCGGGTACGTTAAAGAAAAACAGCTTTGGTTGAAGAAATGGGCGGAATCTTCCAAATTTGTGGATACTGACGCGATTACATCAGCAAGCATCGATGTTGGACATTACATTTATATATGGGAACTGAAAGATCATACCGGCAAAAAGGTAAAGTCGGGAGAATACGTGGTGAAAGTTGAAGTTTTTTCCTGGCCTTCCATGAAATATCAGCTGGTTTCCGCTGCGATAAAGATCGGAGGTAAAGGAAATAAATCGAAAGCGGAAGAAGGCAATATAATTCCATTTCTGGAAGCCACTTTTTATCCGAAGAAATAAAAAGGAAATCAGAACTATATATAAAATAGCTATCGCTATGATTAGACGGATCCTTCGGATCGGTTAAGTGGTTAAATTGTTGAGTGGTTGAGTAGTAACAGAAAAAATAAAAATCCTGTTAATCCTTTTTTAATCTGCGTCCTAATTTTAGGATTTGGGAATCGAGTTTATTGAGTTTGTAGAGTTTATTGGGTTTGTTGGGTTAGGGTTCTGGTTTTACAATTTGACCATTTAACCATTCAACAATTTAACTAATTTTTGGCTCATGACTTTGGACAAATTGAAAATCTTGTGTTAATCTTGTGTAATCTAGTGGTTAAAATTTGAGGTGTTGGGTGGTTTTGTGTCTCTGCGATAAAATCGGAATTTTGTTTTTATAGTTGAATGTGCAAAGTTACACGCAAATTCCACTTTCCCTTGACTTTATAAGTAAGAGGGATATATTTGCTTATATGAGAACAGGTTATGTTTCAATAATTGGAGAACCTAATGTAGGGAAATCTACGTTAATAAATCGTCTGGTAGGGAGCAATATTTCCATTATTACAAAAAAACCTCAGACAACAAGGAATAAAATTGCAGGGATTTGGACCGAAAATGACAATCAGATTATTTTTGTGGATACTCCCGGTCAATTCAAACCGGGAAACGAGATGGAAAATGCAATGCAATACCAGATAAAAACGGCTATAGATGACGCAGATGTTGTTATGCTGATGGTTGATCATCGAACACATATAGAAACAATAGAAGTACCTTCAACAGACGGCAAACCGGTTTTTATGATTATAAATAAGATAGATTTAATTGCCGAAGAGGATCTAAATAAAATAATAGATGATATCGATATACACTCTTTCCATAAGATTTTCCCCATATCTGCCTTAATAGGAGATAATGTTGAGAAGATAATACCTTCCTTGCTGGAATATATGCCCGAAGGGCATCCGCTTTATCCTGAGGATTACCTGTCCGATCGTCCTGAGCGTTTCTTTATAGAAGAATTTGTAAGAGAACGGATACTTGAGGAATATTCTCAGGAAATACCATATTCTGTAGCCGTTAAAGTGGAAAACATGGAAGATAATAAAATTGATATTAAAATTTTTGTAGAGAGAGAATCTCAAAAAGGCATTATAATTGGTAAAGGCGGAAAGAAATTAAAAAAAGTGGTAAGTGAAGCAAGAAAAAGCATCGAAGAACTTATTGGCAGAAAGGTATATATGAACACCTGGGTAGCAGTTAAAAAGAACTGGAGAAAAGTAAAAGAGGAAGTAAAAAGATTGGGATATTATGAATAGAAAAAACTTTTTATTTGCTCTTATTGGAATTCTTCTTGTGTTAAACAAGAAAATATCATTAATGTTTAAAAGAGATAGCACAATAACCGAAGAATCGCTTAAAACTAATAATAAACTGCTGGGATAAATTTATGATCTGTTTTTTACTTTTAATTACTCTTATATCTGCCGAAGTCCGATCTCCCGAGGAAAGATTAAAAGTTCTCAGACAACAGTTAAAAGAACAAAAAGAAAAAATAGCGGAGTTAAAATTTGAAAAAACCGATATTTTAAAAAACATACAGGAACTTGACAAGGAAATAAGTTTAAATGCCGAACTCATCAATGTACTCAGAAGAAAAAGGAAAATAACAAATGAAGAGAAAAAGAACATCGAACTCCTTATGAATGAAATACATTATCGACTTCAAGAAAAGAGAGAAGTATTAGGTGAAAGAATTAAAGAAATATATATACATGGGCCGCTACACCCAATAGAAGTTATACTGCTCTCTTACTCTTTTTCTGACGCGGTAAAGAGGGTAAAATTCCTTTCTATAATTGCCGATCAGGATAAAAGAGTTCTCGATGAAATCGAACGATTAGAGGGACGCCTTCAATTACAAAAAGAAAGAACCGATAAGAAAGCAGAAACCCTGGACGAAATATTATTTGAGGTAAAAGATCAAGAAACTGCATTGGAAAAGACAAAAAATGAGAAAAACGAATATTTAAATGAAATTGAGGGAGAGAGCAAAAAAGCTGTAGCTATGTCCCAGGAAATGGAAAAAGCAATGAGAGATCTTGAAAAATTGATAAGAAGCCTTTCCAGAGAAGCAAGCGCTCCCGGCAGCAGATACTTTTCTGAAAAAATACTTACTTTACCGGTAGATGGCATGGTAACCGGGTATTTCGGAAAAGAAAAAGAAGAACGGTATGGGACGGAAACGATAAACAGAGGGATAGACATTGAAGTTCCATGGGGAACAGACGTAGAAGCAGTAGCGCCCGGAAAGGTCGTATACAGTGATAATTTTCTTGGTTATGGCAAGTTAATCCTAATAGAACACGGAACTGGTTTTATCACCTTATATAGTCACCTCGCCTCCGCTAGCGTAGAAAACGGAACGGAAGTAGAGGCAGGAGATATAATTGGTAAGGTAGGTCAAACCGGTTCTGTTAAAAAACCTTCACTTCATTTTGAAATAAGAAAAAACGGCAAAGCGGTTAATCCTTTCAATTATATAAAACTATAAATATATGGAAGAAGTAAAAGAACAAAAAATTCCAAAACAAATCTTATCCTCGCTACTTAAAACAGGGAAATTTCCTTCTTCCTTTCTGTTTTATGGGCCACCCGGGATAGGCAAGTTCACTACAGCACTGCATTTTTCTGCGGGAATACTTAAAGATGAAAGGAGGGCATTTAAAGGCACTCACCCTGATCTCGCGATTGTCTTTCCGGAATTTGACGGATATGAAAAAATGGAAATAATAAACCTGCGAAGGAATAAGGAGTATTTCACCATTAGACAGAATAAGGGAAGTATTTCTATCGATACGATAAGAAAGCTGCAAGATTACGTATACATTACCCCTATGGAGAACAAGTGGCGAATTGTAATAATTGTTCAATCTGAACGCATTACAAAAGAAGGACTTAATGCATTCTTGAAAATACTCGAAGAACCGCCCGAAAATGTCATTTTTATTCTAATAACACCGGAAAAACACATTTTACCTGATACAATAATATCCAGAAGCCGGATTATAAGATTTAGCCCTCTTTCCCTTGAACTACAGAAACAAATCTTACAAGACAAATCTATAACCCGTTTTGGTCGAGGAATAGAGGAAACCCTATTTATTAATTCCCAAAAAACCCTGGAGAAAAAAATAGAGGAATTGTTTTTTGGTCTTTCACCAAAATCGCGCATAAAAAACTGGTCGGAAGCATTAAAAAAAGAATGGAAAATAGAATTTCTTTTACAGTATTTACAAAAGCGGATAGAAGACAAATATAAAAACAAAGAAATAACATTTGCCAAGACCTGGGATTCTTTTAACTACCTTAAGAACGCCTATAGATATTACTATTCAAACATAGGACCGGAAAAGATAATCTTTTACCTTCTATTAAAAGTCTAATGTTATATTTTGTAAAATTTCACGGCGTAAAATACCCCATGGAATCTGAGTTTACCCTCAAAAACGGAGAATATATCCTCTGCGAGATAAAAAACGAACGCTTTGTAGGCAAAGCGGGAAACGAAATTCATTGTAAACTACATCCGGAAGGTAAGGTATTGCACCTCATTTATGATAGCGAAAAAGAGAAATTAAAGGAAATCTTAAAGGATGAGAAAAAAACTCTTATCTACTGTAAAAAGAGAATTAAACACCACAAACTTGCAATGAAAGTAGTCGGAGTTGATAAGGAATGGAATGGAAAAAGGTATAAATTTTATTTTCTTGCCGATAAAAGAATAGACTTTAGAGCTCTTGTCAAAGATTTAAAGAAAGACTTTAATTGTATAATAGAACTAAGACATATAGGAGTAAGGGATTATGCCGGGTTTGCCGGAGGGTTAGGTTTATGCGGAAACCCGCTTTGCTGCAATACTTTCTTAACTGAAAAACCAAGAGTAAAGCTTGAAACTGCGAGAAATCAGGATATATATATTAGCCCTTCAAAAATTTCCGGTCTGTGCGGAAGGCTGCTCTGTTGTTTGCAGTTCGAACACAATTTTTACGATGAAATCAGTCTTAAGTTCCCCGAAAGAGATAACAAAGTTAAGACTGAAAAAGGAGAAAGTACAGTAATGCACAGAAACATGTTGACCGGTATTGTAACCGTCTCACATCCGGATGAAACTCAGGAAGAAATTCCCATTGACGAAATAAAAAGAAAAGGCGATACGTGGGTCAGAATACAGGAAAAAGGAAAACAATAGTAACAGGGGCACTGCCTTACGCAAATGGACCCATACATATTGGACATCTCGCAGGTGTTTATCTTCCTGCCGATATTTATACCCGATTTTTAAGAAAAAAAAATGAAGATGTAATTTACATTTGCGGTACAGACGAAAATGGTGTCCCGATAACTCTTTCTGCAGAGAAAGAAGGAATTTCTCCCGGGGAACTTGTAAATCGTTACCATAACATTATAGAAGAATCTTTAAAAAAATTAGGCGTGGAATTTGACAATTTTTCCGGAACTTCAAGAAAAGTCCACCATGATTTATCACAAAAAATTTTTCTCCAGTTATACGAAAAAGGTTATATAGAGGCAAAAACAACCAAAGAGTTCTATTGTGAAAACTGCAGGAAATTCCTTCCCGATAGATACGTTGAAGGTTTTTGTCCATACTGTAACTACGAAGAAGCAAGAGGAGACTCCTGTGATTCCTGCGGGAGCTGGTTAGAACCAGATCAATTAAAAAATCCAATCTGTAAATTATGCGGGTCGACACCAATAAAAAAAGAAACTAAACACTGGTATCTTCTACTTGATAAATTTCAAGGCCAGCTGGAAAAATGGATAGAAAAAAAGAATTGGAGAAAAAACGTAAAAAGCTACCTTAAAGGCTGGTTAAAAGAGGGTCTCCGACCACGACCAATTACAAGAGATCTCCAATGGGGTATTCCGGTTCCTTTAGAGGATGCTCCGAAGAATAAAGTTCTTTATGTATGGTTTGATGCACCCCTCGGTTACATTTCTTCGACAATTGAATGGGCAAAAAAGATTGGTCAAGAGGATAAATGGAAAGAGTATTGGCAGAATCCCGAAACCCGCTTGATTCATTTTATAGGCAAGGATAATATTGTCTTTCACGGTATTATCTGGCCGGCTATTATTATGGGAACGGGAGAATATACTTTACCTGACGAGATACCGGCCAACGAATACTTAAATCTTGAAGGAAAACAAATTTCTACGAGCAGAAACTGGGCTATCTGGTTGCACGAATACCTGGAATATTTCAAGCCTGACTTTCTAAGATATTACCTGGGAAGTATAATGCCCGAAACAAGAGATTCGGAATTTAAATGGAAGGAATTTCAGGAAAGAGTAAACCAGGAACTTATAAACAATCTGGGTAATTTCATAAACAGAACGTTAAAATTCATTGACAAATATAATGATGGCATAATTCCCGAACAGGGTGAATTAACAAAAGAAGATAAAAGGATGTTATCTGAAGTTAACTCTTTAATAGACAAATTAGACTCCGCTCTTTCAAAATTCAAATTCAGGCAGGCTATAAGATTATGGATGCAAATAAGTACAACCGGAAACAAATATTACGATCAAATGAAACCCTGGGAAAGCAGAAAAGCCGATCCCGATCGAATGGCTACAACGATCTATCTTTGTTCTCATTTGACCCATGTTCTCGGTACTATCGGAAAACTTTTTATACCTTTTAGCGCGGAAAAAATCCTTAACCAGTTAAAATTAAAAGAAAAAGAATGGGATAAATTAAAGTGTATAGAGCTGCCATGCAAACATAAAACCGGAAAGATCGAGCCGCTTTTTCAAAAAATTGAAGACGCTGATGTAGAAAAACAATTGAGGAGGTTAAAAATGTCTCATGTTACAATAGATGATTTTACACAAATGGGTTTAAAAATAGGAATAATAGAAAAGGTGGAGGATGTAGAGGGCGCCGACAAACTTTATAAACTTACCGTTAACACCGGAGAAAAACGTACGCTCATAGCGGGGGTAAAGCAACAATACACTCCCGAACAGCTGCAAAATAAAAAAGTCGTTGTTATAACAAATTTAGAACCCGCAACAATACGAGGAATTACCTCGGAAGGCATGTTACTTGCGGCAAGTAGTGGAGACAAATTATCAATTATTTCTCCGGATAACGATATTCCTGCCGGTTCAAAAGTCTCCTAACGCGGCAAAACCGCAAAAATGTAAAATAAAAAAGGAAATAACCACGGATTAACACGGATGAACACAGATAAAGACAAATCAAAAAAAATTTTTGTTGTTTTTATAAAAACAAAATATGGATGGGGGTTGGGAAATCCGTGCATATCTGTGCAAATCTGTGGCTAAAAATATGAGGATTATTAACGCGCTAATGGCCGGAGGAGTTGTAATTCTTGGCGGTTTTCTCACCCCGGCCTTTATAGGAATTCATGTTTATCTCGCGGCATTATCTGTAATACTAATAACCATAGCCGGAAATCTCATCAATGATTACTTCGATGTCTCAACGGACCAGATAAATAGACCTGACAGATTAATACCTTCCGGCAGATTGAAGAAAAAGCAAGCATTACTGATTTCAATCTTCCTGTTTATACCGGGTAATATTTTACTAGGTTTTATTGACTGGAACTTATTAAAGCTTGGATTAGCATCTACATTCCTACTAATCATATACACACCTTTTCTAAAAAGACGTCCTCTAATTGGGAATATAACGGTGGCTTTATTACTATCTATGACTATAATTGTTGGGGCTATTGCCTCTTCTGCCTTTCTTAATCTAAGAAACTCAATATTGCCTTCTTCACTAATATTTTTTCTTAGCCTGCCCAGAGAAATATTGAAAGACGGAGAGGACATAATAGGAGATAGAAAAGCAGGCCTGCGTACCTTCCCTATCGTATTCGGAATAAGACGGACTAGACAACTGGTTGTTTTTACATTATGGCTCCTGATTTTTTGGATATGTGCTGCATCATTTGTATTCGGAAAACTTTTTGCAGCTTGTGCTATTCCAGGTATCGTATTCCCTGTTTTTATTATGATAAAAAGATCAAGGGTAACCCCTTTGTGGTTTAGCAATACACAAAGAATACTGAAAATTTTAATCGTAACGGGTTTTATATCACTTATTCTAAGTAGAATATAATGAAACATCTGCTGTTAGGAATTATTCAAGGTTTAACCGAATTTTTGCCTGTATCCAGTTCCGGACACCTGGTTATCTTAAAATACTGGCTCAATTTACCCGGTGAAGGTGTGGTAATGGAAGTTACACTTCATTTTGCAACTCTATTAGCAATAATTATGTTCTTCCGAAACAAAATATTGGATTATGCAACCAAAGAAAAGATACCTTTAATAATTGTGGGGACAATACCAATAGCCCTTATAGGGATCCTTTTTAAGGATGAAATCGAACTATTATTTAACAATTATTTACTTGTAACTTTAATGTTTTCTCTAACCGGATTCATACTTTTTCTAAGTAGAAAATCAAAAGAAGATAAGGAAGATATAGATTTAAAAACAGCTCTTATCATAGGCATTGCTCAAGCCATAGCACTCACACCCGGAATTTCCCGTTCGGGTGTTACAGTTGCTACGGCACTTCTACTCGGAGTAACACGTAAGAAAGCCTTTGAATTCTCATTTATTCTCGCCATACCTGCCCTTTTAGGAGCTTTTATAATTAATCTCCCCGATATTTGCGAGACTGATATAGAACCCGTAAGTCTAATTACAGGAGGGATATTTGCTTTCCTTTCCGGACTTCTTGCCTTGTGGATATTCTATAGAATAATAAGAAAAAAGGATTTATATTTATTCAGTTACTATCTTTGGCTTGTTTCGGCAGTGAGTCTGCTTCTTCTTTTAATCGCTCAAACTCCTTAATAATAAATTGCCGTATTTCTTTGTTTCCATGAGATATAATAGCCTCTGCTATCCAAGACCATTCTTCTTCAGGCATATCAAGCACTTTATACACCGAATCCTGTTTCCTGTCCCAGTCTTCCCGAAGAGAATCCCAGGCAGCCACAACCGCAGGGTATTTTTCTTTGTACTCATCATCATCAAGTTCAGCCATGCTTGATGAAATCCCATGTTTTTTCCTGAGTTCCGCAAGTTTCACAGCTTCATCTTCTGTAATTTTTGTAAGAGCAATGGAAACCGTAACGTACCTTGTAGCCATTTTTTCAGTTACGATACCATCTTCAGGTGGCGTAAATTTACTTTTCTTACATCCAGGGGCTAAAAACACCAAAGCCAGAACAAATATATATTTAACGTTTTGAATTCTCATTTGCTATCTCCTCCTTTCCATAATTCAAAATAATTCAAGATTCTTTTATGTCAAGTCCTTTCATACGGGTTTCGACAAATTTAATAGCTTCTTCTTTTGTTTTGATTTCTCCCTCTTCGTAAGCCATCTGTACTTTACTTAATATCTCACCGAAAACAGGTCCCGGGGCAAGATTAAAATGCTCAATAAGATCGCGACCTTTTAGTAAGGGCTCTTCCACTTCATCTTTCATTGAAAAATAATAACCAATAATTTGTTTGCAAACTTCGATAAGATGAGGATCTTTTTTTCCCGTCGTAGCTATCTGATCTGCTAATGAAAATAGGGCTAAACCTATAATATCATTCCCCAATTCGAAACACAGCCTTCTCTTAGCTCGCTCGGTTATCTCTTCTTGAGCAGCAAGAAGATGTATCCACATATGATACATAATCATTTTTGTAATATAATTTCTCTTCTTGGAAGAAAACTTTAACTTTTTTCCGATTTTTTTAAACCAATCTGAAGCCATTTTATCATGTCCGTAGAAATGAACTTTATCTCCTTCAACTTTCTTAGCTTCCGGCTTTTTCATATCGTGCAAAAGGGCAGCCAATTTCAAGCCTGTTTTATTTTCGGAATAATATGCTTCCACCTTTTTTTTATGAACTCCGAAAATAGCAAAATCTTGGGAAAGAGAACCGATCTCTTCAAGGGTTAATATTGAATGGGCCATAAGATCTTCGGTTATTTTTCCTCCTTTAATTTCTTTCATCTTTAAAAAACCGGGAAATATTTTATCAAAAATTTCCGGTACTATCGCAAGGTGTGAGTTTTTGGTTTCAAATATTGATAGAAGCTCAAATTGTATTCTCTCCGGAGCAACTTCTGAGAGCTTATCTGCATACTCCATAAATAAATCTGCTGTTTTTTCTTCAATTTCGAACCCAAAAGAAGCTCTAAAACGTAAACCCCGGAGGATTCTACAACTGTCTTCCACTATATTTTTTCTTCCCATCGCCCTTATGATACCTTTTTCAAGATCTTTAACACCGTTAAAAGGGTCTATAAAACGTTTATCAAGAAGATTATAAGCCATAGCATTTATTGTAAAATCTCTTCTCCCAAGATCTTCTAAAATTTCTGTAGAACCAAGGCCTAACACATCAATATTAATATCCCCGTTTGTTACTCTGAATTCATTGAGGTCCTTTTTTAATCTAAAGCTCTTACCGAGAGCCTGCGCGAACTCCTTTCCTTTACCGCTTATCGCAATATCTATATCGTTTATTTCGAGACCGAGCAGAAGATCTCTGAGCATTCCGCCTACGAGATAAACCTTTTTATTTGCTTTGTTTGCGTATTCTTTTATTTTTGTTAAAGGTTTTATTTTTCTAAGAACATTCTCAAGATTCTGTTTTTTTATCATTGCCTTTTTAGTAACCACGAGATTTCGCAGATTAACACAAGATTACCCAACCTCCCCTAATATTTTTTATTTTTAAACAAACAATATTAAAATTTGGGTGGGATTTGGCTCTGTGTTCTCCGTGGCGAATTTTTTTTAATTTATTTGTGATATTTGTGTGATTCGTTGTTTCTCTTTTTTTATTCATTTTTGAACTTTGATTTGTCATTTTCCATTTTGATATTTAATTTTTGCATTTTAGCGGCTTTGCCGCGATCAGCAATAAAATAAAAAACAAAAACAACCATCCGAAAGTATTCCCGATTTTAGAATAAATCGTTTTACCTTCCAAGAGAGGGACTTTACAAACAATAAAATCTTCATGAAATATCTGAGTTTTATTTAAAATTTTCCCATAAGGACTACAAACGAATGAAACACCCGTGTTCGCAGACCTTACAAGAGCTCTTCGGAATATTATCGATTGAAAGGCAGCCATTTGAGCATGCTGGTAGGGTCCGCTCGTTCTTCCGAACCAACCATCCTCTGTAATATTCACAAGCAATTCAGCCCCACCCGTAACAAACTCTCGTACAAGCTGAGGGAAAATTGCTTCATAACAAATGTAAACGGAAAAATTTATACTGTCAATCTCAAAAACAGTAAAGTCGGAACCCGGAGTAAAACTTCCCTGTCCCAAATTAATATCCCTTAACTTTGGAATAACATCATCAAAAGGTAATCTTTCTACAAAGGGAACAAGGGAAACCTTTCTATAAATTCCCCTGACGCCGGATGAATCGACAACCGATGCGGCATTATAATATACAACTTCTCCTTTTTTCCGCTGAAAATCAAGCATGCCGGTAATAATAGGGGCTGTTTTTTCTTTCGCAAGGTTTCGGAAAAGAATCTCTGCGCTATAATTGCTGGAAAGAGAAAACGGAGAGGCTGTTTCCGGCAACACATATAAATCGGCATCGGGACTTTTTTTTACAATATTTTTTATTCTGATTAATCGCTCAAAATCGCTTTTTCTTTTATCTGCTGGTAAAACGTTAGGCTGTATTACTACAATGGTTTTATATTCGCAAGAGGAAATCTCTCTATGAAGTATTATTTGGGAATATACAAAAGGTATGATTAGAAAAGAAATGAAAGAACACAGGTAAATCATTTTCTCTTTTGTTTTTGAATTAAAATGGGTAATAAATAAATATAGAAATATGTTCAGAAAAAGAACCCACAATGTAACAAGGGGTAAACCTCCGATAGATGCAAATTGAATCAGATGAATTAAGTTACTCTGGGAAAAACCAATAGAACCCCAGGTAAAACCCCAGACAGACGAGAGACTTCTCAAAAATTCTAATCCGGCAAAGACAATCGGAAACAAATAGGAATAACCCAGTTGATTCAACTTATTATACAAAATACCTGAAAAACCGAAAAAAGAAGAAAGATAAATTATTAAAGCAAAAGACCCGAATATTACCTGTGGAACAACCGCACCCTCCACATCCGAAAGGGGAATCCAGTAAAGAAGCGTAGAAAAAAAAGCAATGCCCATTATAAAACCCTTTAAAAAAGGAAATTTACCATTACGAAGCGTATAAAATAAAGGGATAAAAGAAAACCAGGCAAGAATGAAAAAATTAAAAGGGGCAAAAGAAAAGGTTAAAGAAACTCCACCTAAGACAAGTAGAAAATAATCAAAAAAAGGGTTCTTAAAACGATCGAGAAAATTCGACATAATCTAAAAGGAAATTCAGTCCAGGTAAATTTCTTTTTTCTCCTCCGCAGACCTGTAGGCAGCATCTACTATCCTGGCAACGGTGTAAGCATCCTTCCAGGTATTTTCAGCAAGATGTCCTCCCCTGACAGCATTTATGAAATGATCAATCAGGCCCTGATAAGAACTTTTTACCGGATGTTTAGGAATATTAAGAGGAGTAATATCTTTAACTTTATTATCCTCCAACTTCTTTATCTTCAGAGGATTCAAAAGCCCAACCCCATCACTTCCGTAAAGGTTAAAATAAGTAAAATCCTTTTCGAAAAGAAGAGTCCAACCCACTTCCAGCAAAAGGTATCTTCCGTCCGTATAACGCAAGAATATTATTCCTGAATCTTCAATTTTATCAGTGGTATGAAATCCCGCATCCACAGAAGAAATATCCCAACCGAAAAGGTAAGTAACATAACCGAGAATTTGTACCCCTAAAGTCATTATTGCCCCGCCTCCGGATTTCAAAGGATCTCTTCTCCAACCATCCAAATGTTCTTCGTGTAATGATTTTAGCCACCCTGCTTTGGCAAAGGAAAGCTTGCCTAACTCCCCGGAAAAAACAAGTTCCTTTAGTATCTCAACATCTGGTCTGAATCTTCCATTAAACGCCGGCATTAAAATGAGCTCGGAGGAGTCAACAACCTCCCCCAATCGCTTTACTTCTTTGGAATCAAGACCAAGAGGCATCTCACAGAGAACATTTTTCCCATACTCGATTGCTGAGATAGCCATCGGAGTATGCAGATAATTAGGTGTCGCAATTATAACAGCATCAATTTCCGGATCCTGTAACATTTTCTCATAATCCACAAATGCTTTTTTTATTTTGTACCTTCTCGAAAGAATTTCTACTTTTTCTTTGTTTGATTCACAAACCGCTTCAAGGACCAGGTCCTCCCTTTCTGTAATAACCGGTAAATATCCAACCTGCGCAACAGCGCCGGCACCAACTAATCCTATTCTTATTTTATTCTCCATTAGTTTCCTCAATAAAAACTTTATTATTTCTAATTTTTAATTTATTCCTGAAAAAAAGATCTATAGCCTCCGGATAAATTCTATGTTCTTCTTTTAATATTCGCTCAGAAAGACTCTCCTCGGTATCATCCTGATAAACTGGAACCACCGCCTGTAAGATTATGGGACCTCCGTCTACATCTCCGCTAACAAAGTGAACGGTAGCACCTGCAAAACGCACCCCATAATCCAACGCTTTTTTCTGTACATTAAGACCTTTAAAAGACGGCAGGAGTGAGGGATGAATATTCATCATTTTCCATTTGAATTCAGATATTAACTTTTCTTTTACTATCCTCATAAATCCTGCGAGACAGACAAGATCAACCCTATGTTCTTTCAGGGTATTTATATAATTGTCTTCTGCCTTCCCGGTTAATATTGGCTTTGAGTTTTCAGGGTCAATATAATAAGCCTTAATTCCCTCTTTCTTCGCTATTTCCAAAGCATAAGCTTCCCGGTTATCCGAAAGAACAAGTTCTACTTCAGCATTGATTTCTGAAGATTTACTTTTATCAATAATAGCTTGAAGATTTGAACCTCGCCCGGAAACTAAAACGCCTACTTTACACGACACTTTTTTGCTCCTCTGTCAGCTTAAAATAAATTTCTTCCAAAGTCGAATCAGTTTTCCCTATACTTTCCTTAAGTTCGGAAATTTTTCCCGTTTCCATTAAATTTCCTCTATCAATTATTCCAACTCTATCGGATACTTCTTCCGCAAGCGAAAGAGAATGAGTAGACATAAAAACAGAAACGCCCTTGGAAACTTTATCTCTTAAGATTTTTCTCACCGTTCTTGCGGAAACAGGATCCAATCCTACCATAGGTTCATCGATTACCATAACATCCGGATTATGAATTAATGCCTGTATAAATATAACCTTTTGCCTCATGCCATGCGAATATTCACAAGAAGGCAAGTCGATCCACTCATCCACTCTAAATTCCTCAAATAAATACTCCATCCCTTCTTCAATAGTTTTCTTTTCCAAGCCGTAAAGTCTGGAGACGAAAAAGATAAACTCTCTTCCTGTTAATTCAGGATAAAGAAAGGGCTCATCGGGAATGTATGAAATCATACTTTTAGCTTTTTCCGGTTCCTTTAGAATATCAACATTATTAATATAAATTTCTCCCTCTGTTGGCAATATAAGCCCTGTAATCATTTTTACAGTCGTGGTTTTACCCGCCCCATTTGGCCCCAGTAGCGTAAATAATTCTCCCCCGGGTATTAGAAGTGTTAAATTATTAACAGCTCTAACCTTCCCAAAACTTTTGGAAAGATTTCTAAGTTCAATCATAATCTAAAACCGAAATTTGAAGTTTATTTATAACTTTATAGAGCTTAGCCTGATTCTCAAAACCTCCGTATTCTAATTTTACATGAGTCGGATCAGCAATTCTCTGTCCAAAAGTAGGGTCAGTTGAGATCCATTTCCCACCTAAATAAACTCCAACCCAGGCATGATAATAAAAAGCCTGGTTAACATAAACAAGCCCAACTTCCACCCTTGCGGGTATTCCCACAGCCCGCAGAAGTGCCACGGCAAGAGCTGAATGCTCATTACAATCCCCTTCTCCGGATTTCAAAGCATCAAGAGCGTTTGGTATAGAAAATGTGGGTTTATCTGCTAATTTTTCATCAACATAGGATATAATCTTCCCTACAGCCTCAAGACCCTCTTCTTCTCCGATAACATCTTTTGCAATTTCCTTAATTCTCTCATCATCTGAAGGGATAAAAGGGGTATCTTTCAAAAATTCCTTTACTTCTTGGGGAATGAGCGATGATTTCCCGGGAGATATTTTCCTTATAGTAAGAATATTTCCTTTAAGCGTTTGCCTATCGTCTCCTATCCTGAGCCCCGTAAGATCAACCGAATCGAGACGAATAGTTAACATAGATATATTACGAGGATTATTTATTTCTTTTTCAACTTTGATAGCATAAGAATCATACAATTTAAGTCCTACTACTTCGATATCCTCCTTAACTATCCTTTCTTCCTTCTTCATAACCAGCCCTATTGGGGATTCGGATCTCAGAAGTTCTCCGTTATCGGAAATCCAGAAAAATATTTCTATCCCTGATTGTTTTACCGCATATTTCGTAACCGGATTATCATCTAATATATCTTTCCCCAGTTTAGTGACTTCTATTTCGAATAATGACTGTAAGGTAGGATCAAAAAACTCAAACTTACCGGTTTTTCCACTCTTAACTAAACCTTCTATGGTGGCCGGCATGTAAGCAGATCGGATCTCATATTCCTGCTTTCTTCTTTGCCCCCCAACATTAACCTCAACTAACAGTTTACCATTTTGTCTTTTTCCTTGGGCTTCAAACAAATAATTATCCGAAAACATTGAAAACTCAAAATCCTTTAAATTATAAGTCAAATCGGTACTGGCAGACACTTTATACATAATCTCTTTCTCCATACCAGCTATAGGAGATAATTTCATATAAGTACTTGAGTAAACCTTATATCCATCCTCAACAGTATCGATCCTGGAAGCAAGATAACCAACTTTATAACCTTTAAGATATATACCTAAATACTCGGTATTGGACCCACTCGTGAAAAATTCATCAGAAAATACCTCTTTTGAATTGGAATTGCCTTTTTTTATATAAAAAATCACACCAATTCCCAGCAATAAGAATATAATTGGCAACCAGACTCGAAATTTTTTCAATCCCTCTCCTTTTCAAAAAGAATAACTTTGTTTATTTTAAAGTCAAGGGGGTAGGAAAACCTAATTCTCACACTGAGACACAGAGAAAAAATTTTATTTACCACGAAACACACTAAAACCACCACCCTAACCCAACAAACCCAATTAACTCTACGAACTCAATAAACTCGATTCCTAAAACCTTATTTTACTTTTCCTTAATCACAAACGCATTATGAGTTATATGAACTATATATTTTTTATACTCTACTGCATCTTTGAATGAAGAAACACCATAAACCGCATCGATACCGGGTATTTTTTCTCCATACTGCATCAACCATCTCCACATTATCGTTTCTTCAGCAATTTCATAAACGCTACGCTCCTTTTTCTTTTCATCGTTAACTGAAACATAGCGCCCTGTTAATCGCGTAACCTGGTATAAAGGTTTCATTCCAAGAGTAACGAAAAAATTTTCCCACTTAATTATATGCCCTTCAATAACGAATTGCTGTCCTTTAACACGATAATACCTCGCGTTACTATTTTCCTCATCTAACGGAATGAATTTAAGTTCAAAATAGTCATCGCTTTTAATGGGACACTCGATTGAAAAAATCGGCTTGGTATAAGTAAAATTCTTATACGCTTTAAAACTTGCATAAAAGAGCATAAACATAGAAGATATAAGAGCAAAAATTACAACGATAAGAAAGTGGATAATGCAGATAAGTATCCTTTTTCTTCTGTTTCTTATTCTCTTTATAAAAAGAAAAAAAAGCAGTAATGAAATCAATCCCGAAACCACACCTGCAATTGGCACAAAACTCAAATAATTCATACAATAATAATACAAATTTTCAGAAAAAAATCAAGAGGCACAAAAGAATAAGCTCTTTTGCCTTGACAGGAAGTTGACTGCTATTTATTATCTCAATATGATAATCATTAAGAGCAACAATGAAATAAAAGGCATAAAAGAAGCTTCTAAAATCCTGGCTGAAACTTTTGAATACGTAAACGATATCATTCAAGAAGGAATGAAAACATTCGATCTTGATAAAAAAATCGAAAAATTCATCACAAAAAATAACGCAGTTCCTGCATTTAAAGGCTACAGAGGGTTCCCCGCATCTTCCTGTATATCGATCAATGAAGTTGTAATACATGGTATTCCTACTGAACGAGTAATCAAGGAAGGCGATCTCGTGGGTGTTGATATAGGTGTTCAATACCGCGGATTTTTTAGTGACGCCGCTTATACTTTTGGTATAGGTAATTTAAAAGAAGAATCGAAGAAATTAATAAACATTACAAAAACTGCACTTTACAATGCGATAGGCGTTATGAAAAAGGACAATAGAGTGGGAGACATATCTTATATTATTCAAAAAACAGCTGAAGATGCTAACTTTAGCGTTGTAAGGGATTTTGTCGGACACGGGGTCGGAAAAAGTTTACACGAAGACCCGGCTGTACCCAACTTTGGAGAAAAGGGCGTTGGCCCCAGATTGAAAAACGGTATGACAATTGCAATTGAACCTATGATAAACGCCGGAAGCCATAAAATTAAAGTCCTTAAAGACGGCTGGACAGTAAAAACCATAGACAAAAAAATTTCTGCACATTTTGAACATACAATATTAATATCAGGTACAGAACCTGAAATATTAACAAATTCCTCTTTAATATGAGCAATTTTAGACAACATCTTGAAGAAATTGAAGAAAAAACTTTTGCACCTTATGCGGTTTTCTCCGGAAAAAGTAGAGGCAGAACCCATTCTGAATCGCCTCCCAAATACCGTACTCATTTTATGCGGGACAGAGATAGAATCATTCACTCCACTGCTTTCAGGAGATTAGAATATAAAACACAGGTATTTGTAAACCACGAAGGCGATTACTACAGAACGAGACTGACCCATGCTCTTGAAGTTCAACAAATCGCCAGAACTATAGCAAAGGCGCTCGCTTTAAATGAATCTCTTACTGAAGCAATAAGCCTTGCACATGACATAGGACACACTCCTTTCGGTCATGCTGGTGAAACTAAACTTAATGAACTTATGAAAGACCACGATGGATTCGAACACAATGTTCAGGGTCTTAGAGTAGTAGATGTTCTCGAACACAAGTACAGCAAATTCTCCGGCTTGAACCTATGTTATGAAACAAGAGATGGAATAATAAAACACGAAACCGACTATGATACTCCTAAACAGGTAAAAAGCGAATTTGACCCAGCTTCTTCTCCTTCTCTTGAAGGTCAAATTGTAAATATTGCGGACGAAATCGCATACAATGCTCATGACCTTGACGACGGCCTTAAATCCGACTATATAAACCTTAAACAATTAAACAAAGTCGACCTCTGGAGCAATATTTACAAAAAAACAGACCGCAAACTCGAAAAACAAGAAAGAATCTACATGGCCATAAGAAATTTTATCAAACTTGAGGTAAGAAATGTAATCGAAACAGCATTAAACAATATTAAAGGGAATAACATAAAGTTATTAAAAGATGTCTACTCAAACCCACCTGTGGTTAAGTTCTCTAGGGATTTAGAGAATCTGAATCGTGAATTAAAAGATTTCTTAATGAAAAATTTATATCAGTATTATAAAGTTATAAAAATGATGGAAAAATCAAAAAGAATCATTGAAGCTCTTTTTTCAATTTACATAGAAGAAACAAATCAGCTTCCACCTCAATTTCAAAAAACAATACCTAAATTTGGCAAAGAAAGAGTCATTTGCGATTACATTGCAGGGATGACCGACCGCTTTGCCCAATGTGAATATGAAAGACTTTTCTTCCCATTCAAAAAAATGTAAAATTTCTCGCCTGAACAAATATCTGATAAAACAGGCAGTGATTCCATTTTTTGCAGGATTCGTACTCTTTAGTTTTATCCTTTTAATGGATAGGGCTTTCCAATTAATTGATTTTCTTATAGGTAAAAACGTCCCGCTATTATCCGTAATTGGCATTTTTGTATACAGTTTGCCTTTTATTTTCGCTTTAACTGTTCCAATGGGTGTACTGGTTTCAACTATTGCAACTTACGGAAGAATGAGCGGAGACTTCGAAATCCTCGCAATCCGTGCTCTTGGAATTAGCCCTTTAAGTTTAACCAAAGGATTCTTCCTGGCTTCTTTTGGAATAACAATCGGAATGGTGTTTTTTAATATCTACTTGCTGCCTGAGTCTAACTTCAGACTTAAAAAACTTTACCTGGAAGTTTCAA
>Ga0315549_1000893_pt1 | contig 33720 bp, 3 predicted proteins | sample SalMarSW160200MG_FD_203101 | JGI IMG/M metagenome (GOLD analysis project Ga0315549, IMG submission 203101) | Salt marsh sediment microbial communities from the Plum Island Ecosystem LTER, Massachusetts, United States - Salt Marsh Sediment SW1601-200 ... | reverse complement strand
TGATGTCTGGGCATCTCCTTCCTTGTATGCTTGTTTATCAGAAGATATATATACTTTTCCATCTATAGGTCTAATCAATACTCCCGAAAGGGTGAAATTTACTTTACCAATTACCTCCTCAGAACTTACTTTCAAATGATCATGATAGAGAGTGTATCGATTATTAATAGTTATAGTAATGGTCTCTTCATAGAAATTCTCTGCAGTAAATTGTCCTTGAGAATCTAAAATAGTTAAGGAATCAAAATAAATTGGAACAGGATCATAGATATCCCAAACTGGAAGGTCCCAGCTTATATTTACAGGATTTGCGAATGGTATTGTTGGATTGAAGGCAATATTAATTTCCTCTCCTGAATCGAGGTTGCTAATTTTCTGAGCAGAGACAAAGGAATCAAAATATTGATTAATATTAGGTGAATACATATCATCTCTAAATACATTTTTATAAGTTCTTACTTCTACAATTTCTCCTTGTTCAAAATCGGTAATTGTAATTGTCTCATCTGTATATTCCTCTACTTGTTGAATGGTAGTTCTCTTTGTAAAAGTCCTATGAGTATTCAAGATCATACTTCTATCAGATGAGTCAATATGCCCCATGTTATCATTCCTAATATCTTCTGGAGTTAAATTGCTGTTAAATACATCATCCTCCATTGGTCCATGGATTAATCTATCCCAAACATCTCCGAAGTACCCTTCTGTACCCTCTGGAAAATCTCCAGCAAAATGCTGCGACTTTGCCGCAATCATAACCTCTTGTGTGGAAGTTCCTTCATATTGTGCCAATGAATCTATTTTTTCATATGTGATCTGTTGATCAGCAAACCCATCTTTTTCAAGATCAGTTCTAATTGAATAGAACGTGGAATGAACATATCTTGTTAACTCTCCACTTTCAGTCATTTCTTTAAAGCCCCAAAAGTCAGCATCAGGAAGAAATATTTCAGACAGTCCAGCGGGAATACTCACCATCATGGGTACTATAACTCCCGCAAAAATGAGCCCTGCAACTTCTAAAGCAGCTCTTAGTATTTTATTTGTATTAAATTCACAAAATTCGTAGTCATTTAAATCATACCATAATGTCTTTTGTACAACTGGCTCTTTCGTTTCTGTATATTTATCTACCATTTCAAAATGTTGAATAATGTTGTACCAAATGATACTCATGTAATTTTCCTCATCTTCAATACCATACCGAATTATATCAATAGTTCCATCTTTATCAACATCAATTTCTTGTTTGTAGTCTTTTACGTAGTCTCCATCTATATCAGCCTCGTAAATCACATTATACTTATCTTCATACAGCTTGAATTTATCATATAAACTGCTTTCATAATAATTTAGACAATTATCAGTTGCGATATTTATATTCCTTGAATATTTTATTGGAACAAATGAAGTATAGTCCGAGCTAAGTATAACTGAACTTTCTGTAAAGATCTCATACTCAAGAGTAGTATTATAGGTAAAACTGACAGAGAAAAAGTCGTAAAAACTATAAGATAGATCTGAAAGGTAATCCTCTCTGAAACTTTCTGAAAGATAAATCTCGGAATAAGATGACAAGGGAGCACTATCACATTTTATGGTAATTGTAATTGAATCATATTTATTTAAAAGTCCATCAAGAAGGTTATTGTCTTGTATTAAGATCTCTTGGTCTTCTGGATCAAATATGATTTCATAATCTTCATTGTTGATAAGCTCCTCCATCTCAAAATTAGGCAATATCCCCGTAATTTTGAATAGTGTTGCATTTACAAAATCCTCGTCAAGTAAATATTCATGCAAATCGAGAGTATGAATGTATTCAGTTGTGTTTGTATAAACTTTAAATGATTCTGTATAATATTGATAGATATCATAGTCGAATTCCGAGTTAATGGTAGGATCTTTATAGACATAGTCATAGTGTGGATCTAATAAAAATTCATAATTATATACCGCTTCAATTGATTGGCCATTAATATTGTCATAATCTAAACGAATTGGATTACTCCAAGAAGTGTTCGTGCAGTATTCTATAAATAATGTTGTCTCAGGTTCAATAATAGAAGGCATTTCGATTTGTATGCCCCAATAATCTTGGAATATATCAAAATCTTTATTCCACGTGAGTGTATTGTTGTTTGAATGGTAAAATAGTTGACAATCATCATTTGGATTATACTCACTATAAAGAGCTATATTATAATAATTATAATTTTCATCATAAACACTTATATAATCTAACCACTCATAGCTATCTTCTGAGTAAAGGAAAGGTAATTTCTCTAATTCAAGCTGATACTCATCTTCCTCTGGATTCTCGCTGGATGTAAATATCTCCATTTCGCTAAATCTATATATAAGATCACTTATCATCTCATAGTATTCTGACATTTCTTGTTCTGTCTGTCTTATGCTTATATAATTCAATGTAAGCTCATAGGTGATATCATTTACACAAAAAACGATATTTGAGAAGTCTATTATTTCTGAATTAATCAACTGGGATATATCGGTAAGCTCAAGTGGAATCTCAACTGTTCTGAAAGAACCCATATACTCTGTATCGAATGGAGTTATATCGAGAGGGATCTCATAATAATAATTTTCTATAAATTCATCGAAATTTTGACTCTCAATTGAGGTACTATTTATTAACAATATTTCAGCAATAGGAAGTATTGTAGCAGGATCATAATCATATGACTTCTTTTCAGCGTAGAGTTTTCCAATACCCATCGATATTCCTTTTGTTATTGGAGAGTTGTAGCGAATAATTAAAACATCATCTTGCCTAAAGGTTGTTGTGTCATTCGTGCTTGGATCAATATAGATACTTGGAATCTGAAGGAAATAACTTTTAAGTTGGCTGTACTCATCTATAGAATCCTTTATCTGTACTGTATTATTTTCATAGAAGAATAACTGTTGTAATTGTGAATTAAAGATATAAATATCTTCTATTGAGGTTAAATTTCCCATGAGATTATTTTCTAAAGAGACTTCAAGGTATTTATTACCATATTCGTTAAACGCTGTTATTTCTTCATTCCATTGCATATAATCTAATCTTGGTATGCCCATTGTATTATCATCGGAATACTGCTTATCATCCCTAAAGATTGGTCTGAACCTTATCTCTTTTAGTTCATTTGGATCAGTTGGTAATCTAATGATAATCTCATGTCCTTTCTCAATAAAAGCTTCTTGAGTTATGGTCTGATTATACAGTCCCATTATATGACCGTCTTCATCAAGTAGATAAACTTCCATTGAATCAAGTATTTCAATATTTCTCATATTGGTTTCAATATACAAAGCAAGATATTTCCCAGCTTTTATATCAGAAATAATATTTTTTAATTCATTTGATATATCAAAGGAAAGAATATCACCTTCACTAAGATATGTTGCGATTTGAGACGCATAGCAGATATAATTTGAAGGAGTACTCAATTCACTGTTCATAAAGTAGTAGGCATCAAGATTTGGAAATACAGATAAATCTTCCACATTTAACACGTTCCAATTGCTTACTCTAAGTGTTTCAGTAATATTTGCTTCTAAAGGATTGTAAGTAAATTGGTGAACATCATACTCAACATCGTTTTCTTTTGGAATGAATGATACGCAAAATTGGGTTATCTCATTTCGTTGAGTTATCATGTTTCCATCGTTATAAATATGTAGATTCATATCGTCAACAGTATAGGAGGTGTCATCCAAAAACCTTGTATCTCCTTTTTCATTATAATAATACACACTTACAGCTGAAGTGCCTTCTTTTGTCAAAATATCAATATAATTTCTAAGATCGGTATTTATGAGAGAAAAAGTATAACGGTTAAATAGATAATCATAATCACGAATATAATCTATAGTAAATTTTTCCTCATAATAATTTCTCTGGTTCAGACGATAACTGAGAACCAAACTATATGAGTCGTTTATAGAGAGGGAATAATCAAATGGAGCAATAATCGATCCTCCCGATAACTTTCTATAGTTCTGTCTGTAGGTATTTATCGAGTCAAGACCCAAATCACCGTATAAATAGTTGTATTCATTTTCAAATATATTGCTCCATGGATGAATAGCCATTAAAAATGGTTTTTCCTCTAACAATCCTGGAGTTAATTTATATTTGTAATTAATTTGAATTTTAGAGCAAGGGGCAATATACCCATCTTCTCCAAACGTCTTTTTATTAAAGTAAATATAGTTATCTTCTATTTTATATATGAAATCTGAAAAATTGTTATAATTTGATTTTGTAATAAGTTCATTATCAATATATAAACTTAAATGATATTGTTCAACTTCCGGATCTAATCCTAACTTATTGTAATTAAATGGTGTATTTTCTAGCTTATATTTTAACTGTGATGAGGTAAACTCGGTATTAATTTGAATATAAGTCTCATCAATTATTTCATAAGGAGCAATGTAATCTCTAATAGTTTCAAAATCGACAATATACCGAAATGAGCAGTTTTCATCAGGGATTATGAAATTATCTTGAACCGTGTTTAGTATAGCATATGAAGTGATTGCATCTTTATCGACTCCATCCCATGTCTCTACCCTAATTAATGGAAATAGTAGGTGATCTTGGTCTGTCCATTGATCTTGGGGAACAATGTAGTTAATAGAAAATGAATTGTTTGCAGAAATATCTGCGTAAAATAAGGAAATTTTTGTCTCTATTCTTGGTTGGAATTCAAATATATCCTGTCCATCTTTTATATAGTCTTCATTGAATTTATCCCATTCAAGGATTGAGTAATTTATTGTGAAACTTGAATCAATACAAAAGTCAGGATGGAGATGGTAGTTATCTACACTAACATATGAAAAATCCCACTTAATTTGTGAGACAAATGGATCATGTGGATGTTCATGGATTTTAAAATCTATTCCTTCAATAAATGTATGATATGCCCAATAATCGACCATTAAGAAATCATTATTCGAATAACCGGTTATAACATCGTTTAGTGGGGTAAAGAATAGCAGATATTTTGTTCCATTAACTAGATATTCAATCTTATATTTTTCTCCACTAATTATATTCTCATGAGTATCCATTGTCTCTATAAAATCTTCCGATATAACACTACAATAAAGATCCTTGTTGTTCCCAATTGGAAATCCCTGAGTGGATAAATAGTAGCTATAAGGAGATCCAATGCTCTTGATATTAGCAATTGAGATATTGCTTGGAAGCTCAATCCCAAATTCAATATGGGATTCATATCCAGCAAATATCGTATTTATTTCAACCTCATCCACAATATCATTATTGAGGTTAAAGAGCTGGTGGTACAAAACCGTACCACTTACACTTATTTTTTCAGTTGTTAGGAATTGATCGGTAATATTATATAGTGATTGCCAGCTTGTTGGGGTGTTCTGAATTATCTGCGCGCTGTAATCCTCTGTATATGCTGATGTATAATCCATGTCAATTTTCTTGTTAAATATTTTTACGCCATCAATCTGGGTTGTAGCCCCAGCATAAAGGGACACCGAACCTTCTTGATAAAGACTATCTTCTAATCCATAAGCATCGGTAAAAAGTCCTAAATTCCGGATTTCATAGAAATTACCTGAGCAAACTTCAAACGTCTCCCTTGTTCCAAGATACTTGAATGTGTACTCTCCATCTTTAACTTGAGGGCTAACTAAAGAAGAATTAGGAAGATCAGTTGCAACTGTGAAAAGAGAGCCTTCCATTAAATTAAATGGCTCTTGGGTGAGATTATTGGAGAAAATTTGCACATAATGAGGTGTGTTAATAATAGCTTTTACATCCATATTTCCATCTATATCTTGTGGCATTCTGTCAAACATCTCAAGCAAGTATTGGTCATATAGATAATCAAATTGCTCCATTATGATGTATGGGATGTAATTACTCTCTCCTGTTTGAGTAAATGATATATAAATGTCAAGATTTGAAGTGCCAAACGAGTCATAAAGGGGTTGTAAATCTTTATTGTATTGAAGTGAATAATGATTTTGCTCAATATCATGCTCTAATAGAGAATAATTAAGATCGAGGAAAATTGAATCTGAGAAGTAACTACTATATTGATTCTGTATAACATAATATAGATCTATTTCAAGCGATGAGTTAAATTCATCTGAGTAATATTTAAGTTGGTCAAGAATAAAATCGTCAATTACAAATGTTAGATTTATCTCTGGACGAGCTAATAATGGAATATTATATAGTTCAATCACCGTCTCTTTATTTGAATCATCTAAAGCTACATAAAGGGCGCTTTCTCCTATATCTAAAGGCTCTATAGGAATATTCTCTGAGTTTGTAATTTTTGGATTCAATTGGCTATTATTATTATATATTAGACGAATAGATTCACTGTAAGGTTTACCAACTTTCTGAAATCCATAGCCTAGGGTATAAGATGATTTAATTCCATAAGTTATATTAAATTCCTCATCAGGCTCATCTGCAAATGTAACTGCTGGATGACCATTTTCAAATGATTTTGTTAAACTTCCATACTTATCAATTAATTTTTTCTCATTAAAAATAATAAAATTATCATTAGTCCATTGACTTGCTCCCTCTAAGGAATAATCAAGGATGAATGGATTATTATCACTTGAACTGAATTGTTGGATAAATCTTGTATAATCCGCCTCAGTATTGTCTTCGCTTTCAGGGAGAATTAAATCTGGGATAAAGATTTGTATAGTGGTTGAGTTCATCTTATTTGAGGCACCAAGGGTAATATTTGCAAAATTACCCTGTGTAAAGTCATACTGGAGCTGATATATTATTGTAAATTCAGAATTTAAATCAGGTAAATCATCAATAAATCGAATTGTGGAACATTTTTGTAGGTCTTCACTATTGTTATATGGAATGATAAAATCATTATCAATTCCTAATAAAAATTCATTTTCTTGTCCATTTTTTAGTCCTATTATTGATAATGCTGATATATTTACAAGATGATTTAGTCTCAAAATTTCTGAATTGATATCAATATAATATTCATATGTATTATTGGTGAAATAATGGGTATCTTTTAGACCATAAATTTCTCCATTTTTTACTCCTCCAAATTGGGAAGTTGTTTCATTGTAAAGTTCAAAAGTATTATCATCTATATATATCTCAATTCCTTTGGTTGTATTTACTCCATTATCATATAAAGACCATATAACTTCTGGGGTATTACTATGTGGATTCTTTTCAAGTCGTAAGTCAATTAGGTAGATATTTATATCTCGTTCCTGCTCGTATATATCATATTTACAGTAATCAATATTGAAGGAAAGATTAAGTTTGCAGTTCACATTAAGTAAAAATGCCTCTGATGGTCCAAGTCCGATATCGAAAAGCATAATACCATCTCGATTTGCTGGTCTTAGCATTACACTATCCCTCAATGGAAATTCATCGATAGTTCCATCATCATTATAAATCGTGCAATCAAGAGCAACTTCTACGTAATCCCTAATTGACACCTCATGACCTGTACTGTTAAAATACGGCTCGATCCATATGGACCCTGTAAAGTGAGGATAATTATCATCAAAGGGCATAAATTCTTCTGAATGGAATGCAGAGCCATATGCATTGATTAATGGATTTATAAGATCGATTGAATCTGCCTTCTCTCCGAATCGTAGCCAATGCTCAGGTCGAATCTCCAACGGAATGGTAATCGTTGGGGATCGCTTGTAATACTCGGACTGTTCTACACAAATTTGAATTGTTGTCAAACCCGGTCCGCAATATTTAACAATATCTTTCATTAGATAACTTGGAAGTGTGATTATTCCTGATGATGTTATTGGAAATCTGAGTGGGTATCCTATGATGTCATTACCAGAAGGATTTATAATCCTTACATTGGCATAAAAGGTATAATTCTGTATTTTAAGAATGTTAATTGGTAAAGGTTCTAATTCTTGGGATGTATAGACTTTTGTAAGGGTACTAAGAGTGTTCCCTAATTGAGTCTTAATCACATTTGCCTCTGTATAATAGAGATGGATGATAACATCACTATAATTATAGTTATCTGGATCTTCTGGAAAATCATAGGTGAGTTGATCTGCTGAACCCAATGCCGAATCAGATCTATGAAGTCTAATAAGTCCCTCACAATAGGTTGGATCTTGTGTTATAATATTTGTGAAATCAAAATCAATATCTATATCATTTCCATCAAACACCCTATTTTCTATATTATCTTCTGAATTATTTAAATTACTTCCCATTAGATTATCTGTATTTGAGCACAAGTACAATTCAGGATTATCAATTTTCATATCATCCCAATCAAAAGGTGCACTAAAGGCTCTTAGGTAAAGCACGATATCGTCAATTGAATTAACACCAGAAACAGAACCGAAAATCGTTGCAAAATCCTGTAAATAATCATGATCGAATTTGATATCAAAGGTAGCTTCTCCAAACTCGTCTGCTAAAGCATAAGTCCACCAGTAAGGGGCATAGAACGAATAATTTGAATTTAAATTGTTGGTTGGATATAATACAGGACTTCCAAACATTTTATATTGTCCCATTCCTGGACCATCTGATGTGAATTCTTCAGTACCTAATGATTCATAATAGATGGGAACTCCGTCCTCTGTTAAAGCACGTTCATTTATAAAACCCGTACCTGCCTTTGGCATAAAACCTATGTGAAGCCAAACTATGTCTCGTCTTAAATTCCCTTCCCAGTCTGTTAACTTGAATGTAAATTGGTATTCCTCCCCCGCAAGAGCATCAATAATTAGTTGGTTATATTCTCCTCCTTCCTCTAACGTCTCAAGTGGATTGATATTGAAGATATATTCACGTTCTTCTATAAATTCTTGAGTCATTACCATATCTTGGGTGATATCTTCAACCATTTCCAATTTTCTTTTCTCTGGAATGGTAATTATCCTAAATAGTTTCTCCCATTTATCAGACTGCTTATATGAATAGATATTAAAGCCATTGATATTGTAGGTAATATTTTCAAAAGATTCTGCTGATTTGTTATACACTTGCGTTGGTAGGTAAACTAACTTCATATTTACTAAAGTCTTTCTACCCAGAGGAAGACTTAATGAAGAATTTTTGGTAAATACCTGCTCATATTCAAAGATTCCGAGGTTATATATCTCAATAAAATCAATTACAATATCATGATCATATTTATCTTTCATTGTAAGCAAAATAGTCCTGCTGAGATCTACCCGTCTTGTTAATGGAGCATAGTATTTTATCTCTATTGTATCATAGACACTAAAGTTCCCTTCTTTGAGGATAAAATTATAAAGATCCAAAAGATAAAGATTATATCCATTTTGAGATATTTTATACTCCTCTGGTTGGAACTCATAATATAGAGAACTATTTTCCCTTGAAATAATTTTAATTGAATAAAGATCTGAGTCTGTTTTTGTAAGAGATTGATCGAGAGTAATTGGATGATATGAGGAATAGCCGATTTCAAGCTCATCTCCCTGTTCAAAATTATAATAGGTGAAGTGAAGATATCCATTTGAGTCTATGGAGTACTCATACTCATCCTCTATGAGTGGTACATAGATATTTGAACCTGATTTATTTACATAGACGGTCTCAAGACCAATGATACCTAATCGAATAACTTCTGAGTCCAAGAGATACTCTGGTCCTTTAATTAATGCTGTTCCTTCATTTATATTGGTATAGAGGAATTTTTTTTGAAGTGAGCAGAGCTCGGTGAAATTTTGCTCTGTAATCCATTTATCATGTATCATATCATATTTAGAAAATGGAACCTCAACTAAATTTTCGAAATTATTATGTCCGTATTCATCAATTGTGCTGTATGATATAGGATTTATTGTATTTCCGCACTGCTTTTTATAGGTAATGAGTAGATTTGTATCATAATTAATGAAATTGGATGATTGTGTATTATTCCAGTAAATTGTTAAAATAAAACTGTTATCTATATAACTAATCTCAGGATTTTTACGGTAATCTAAAATACTATTATTTTTATAGCTATATCCATCGATATGTACATATAATGGTATTTTTTCAAGCTTTTTATCCAAATAATAAATTGCAATTTCAGATGTATTGATAAATTGTTCATTTCCATAGGGAGAGATGATATTTAACTTAAAGGATGATTCCCCATCTATACCCTCTTGCCATTTGTAATCATATACCTCATCACGAACAAGATAATTATCATTGTCAAGCACACTTCCTTTTAGGACAAGTGTATCTTGATATGTAAGTTCAAATAAATCCTTCTCTAAATATATTGGTTCTTCCTCTGATAAGGATTCTTGAGTTAAATTAAGTAAAATATTGTATGGTTTATCAAACATTATCTTGTGAAGTGGAGTACCGAAGGATTCTAGAGTGAGGCTATGAATTCCCAAACTAAAAGGTAAATAAAGCCTTAAGTAGTAAAATTTACAATAAAATGAGGGAGGTGAGAGCTCATCAACTCTTGAAATCCAGCAGAGTGTTCCAGATGATTGTATCTGACCTGATGAGGAGTTCACAAGATTTACATAGATGTTTTGAAGTTCTTCAAGGGGGATCTGTGATAAACTACCATTGTCTCTCATAAATAATTCAATATAATCAGAGTACTCAACATTGACATACTCCTGTGTTGCGGTGATATTTTCTTGATTATAATATATTTGAATATCTGTAAGAGTTGATTCAATTCTTTTATATTGAAAAGTGTCTGAAGCATAATAATTATAGTAATTTGGAGCTCTTAGTTCAATATTTGAGGTAATATAACCATTAGTATTTTCTAAAAGATCATCTCCAATAAAATTATAGAGCTTTATATCTCTAATTGCAATAATTTGATAAGGTAGACTTAAAACATCGTAATTTTCATACTCAATAGCAAAAGAGGAGGGCCATATTTCTGAATCTGAAATTGTAAAGCTAATGGACTCTAATAAGGATAAATCGAACATAACATCGGGATTAAGTAAGATAAGTTCTTCAAAATCTATATAGAGAGGGATTGTCATTACATTTCCAAGACCGAAAACAGTTTCATTGTACTTTTCTCTTACATTAGGCATGAAATATTTTCTCAAATCAAAATCGTAGTAGACCTTGGAAAGAGAATAACCAGATACAAGATTTAATCTTATAATAAATTTTTGAATGGTAGTATGATCGTAATAGGTGGCGGGGATGGAGACATTTACAAATAAACCATTTGCATTAACAAGCTGTAGTTGATTACTCAATTGAGATGCATCATAATTAAAGTAAATAAGGTTATCTTTTACATCTTGAGGATTGCTATAAAGATCATGAATTATTGAATTTTGGTACCAAACAACCTCACCTTCTCTTGTTATTAAAAATTGGTCTTTACCAAATATTGTAATTGAATTGTTGTTTGAACTATTATAGAAAAATGCTTGCTTTAATCTTAGAAATTTTGGTAATATAAGACCACGGTTATAAAGGTTTTCTAAGTTCATTGTAATTGTTCTATTATAACTGAGAGGATTAATAATTTCTATATCTCCATCGACTAAAACATGCTTTACCACACCGTACATCTCATCATTTCTTACTTCCCAACTAATATGATTCATCGGATTTATATTTGAATATATATTGCTGCTCATCAGAGAATCCGAATAGCATAAAAATGATTCATAGGAATTAAAAATTTGAGGTAATTCGATCAATCCGATATAAGCTTGCATAATCAATGATTCATCAACCTCATTAATACTTCCATCATAATTCACATCTGCTTCTTTAGGGTAAAATGGTTGAGGATTCATTCCTGAATTGTATTGGTTAGTTAATAGAACATCAACGATATCAACATTACCATCATGATTCACATCACCATTCTGAAACCTAGCTCCAAAATTTACTTGATAATTATTATACTGTGGATCATACCATGCAGTCCCGTAATTGAATCCATTAATCTTTACATCTAGAAAAGGAATTTGATTGAAATCAGCCTGAAAGATTATTTCTCTCTCGCTTAAATCCTGACTATTAAGATCTGTTGAGTTATCTATCCATGTGATATTCATCTCAGTCGAATAACTTATAGAGTCGTATAAGTTATTGTAAATTGAAGTAATTCCTACATTTTCACAAAAATCAATTATTTTATAGTTAATCCTAAACTTTTCTGGAAGAGTTCCGAAATCTCCTAGATATTGTATATTGGATGAATTAAATTGAATCCAATCAGATGTCTGACCTGAGTTAAGATCAATAATTTGATAATATTCTCTATAACAATAATCTGAAAAAGAAGAATCCCATGAATAATTGATAGTATCAATATCTAAGATATGATTGACTCCTGACCAACTCATTTGGAACTGAAGATCATCTATATACGAGACAGGAGTTCTAAATGGAAAAGGACCATATTTTGTATTATTGATCCAAATATAGAAGGTATCTGATGAAAGATCTTTGTATCTACCTTCTCCACATTCAAATTCAATAGTAATTGGATACCATATATTATCCAAAGCGGGACAGATGGGAATCCATTCATCCCCATATCTATACTTAAACATACCATTATTTATCCCTAAGTAAATTGCAAATATATTTGCCGAATCTGTTCCAAAGAAATAACAATATTTATTTGCATCATTTGTTTTCGCCCAAAAGCTAATTGTCCCATGTTCTTTTGCTGGAAATTGATTAACTGCAATAGGAGATTTTTCACCATTATCATCTAAACGAATGAATTTCTTATGAAGATTCATTTCTCCACAAATCCCTATGCTAGATCCGGGATTTGTGATGATATTCCAATCATTGTCTTCTAACTCAGTAATTATCTGTTTTCCATACGCATTTTCATTATCTTTTTCATTATAATTTGGATCTGCTGTAAAACCAAATGCATCAAAATAATATTTAAAATCAGATCCCACTGGTCTGGTTGTCAATGCAATCTTATTTGCTGAGATTATTGAATTATTTTGATAGTGGCATCCTTCTGTTTTAAGAAAACCATTGATATATACATCAAACTGATTTTGAGAATCATATAATTTAATTTTAATATGATACAATTTATTATATGTTAATCCCGACGCAATTATGTAATATAGGTTATCATTAGAACGATAATATAATTTATCTGAAATAGATTTCAAAAATATAAGAGTTGTATCATCTTCCTTAAGTGAAATGTAAATCGTTTCTGAGTTATTTTTACCCATATAAAATTCAATTACCTGATTTTGTTGTTGAGGGATTGATCTCCAGATTCCACAATATCCAGAATCACTTTGATCATTTAATTCAAGAACTTTAGAATGTCCATCATACGAGTCTATAATGGTTGATGAGCATCCAGATTGATCATTATTTGTCCAACCTGAGGGTGATTGTCCTACAATATCATCTTCAAAGGAATATGTACCGTAATAATTTCCAATTTTAGATATATCATATCGTTCGAAATCCTCATTTCCGTTATAAATATCATAATAATAATTATCATCAATCTCAAAATTCGGATCTGCTGAAAATCGGAAGTTATCAAAATATCCCGCGTATCCAAAATGTGCACCCACCTCTGTCTTTATCTTAATCTTATTTACAGAAATGACTGTATCACCAATATAACTTAGCCCAGAACCTTCAGGAACTCCGTTGATATAGAAATCAAATGTATTTGTATCATCATTTAGCACTATTTTAAAATGAACCCATGTATTTGACCCAATAAAATCAGTCTTTATATCTTCAAATAAAAATTTATATTCATTTAATTCTATATTTATATTTTTCATATCGCCAATATAATGGTATATATCTTGTTCCAGATAATACATAGATACATTCATAACTTCATAATCTGCGATAAAAGTGAAAATTTGGCTGTTATTGAGGAACCTAATCCGAGGTTCCCGTAAATAACCAGTAGGATTGTTCATTCTGAGTAATAAATCTGAGTATTCTATATCTAATATAATATTTTGAGCCTCTTGCTGACCTTGATCGAATAGGTAGCATAAGTGCTCCCGTACCATTAATCTCTGGCGTGTTTTCATGCTCTTTAGGAATCCTCCGGCAATTCCAATATCAGAAGCGTTGTCATTTGGTAAAATTTCAATTGAATTATCAGGTTTTATAATATAGTTAGGAGCATCAATCACCTGCAATTGATATGGGAACTCATATTCATAAGCGGAAATACGCCTAGTTTTAAGCTTGGTATATTTTACATTGAGGTCGTATTTATTCAAGGTTAATTCTGCCTCTATTTGAATCTTGGAAGATCCTATTGATTCTATATAGCTTATACAATTCCATTCATACTCTATTTTAGCCCTTAAATAGTATTTATTATGATCTACTGAATAAAATATAAACTCCTTTAGCTGTTGTGTTGATAAAATTACTTTAGAGGTATCTGTTAAATTTATATTTTGAAATTCTAAATACTTATCAAGTAAATAGAACTTATAATTTTGTTTTATTAATGAATTTTGTAGAAAAATCTCATTATTATCATAATTTAATTGGGAATTATAATCTAAATTTAATGTTACTTCTTCTATTGTATTATCTTTTGATATTAAATATTCTGTTAAATCTACATCAAATAATACCTCTGGGTTTAAATTATGGCTTGTAGTAGGTGGATTATAGTAAATTGTTGCATCAATTGAAGTAATATCAAATCCAAGCTGGGTGGAATAGGGAATTTCATTGGAAATATCAAATTCCATTGAAAAAATAACTTGAAATTCAAACTCATCAGGACTTATTTCATTGAAAAAATCTTCAAACACAATGAAATTACGATCGAGAACATAAGAGAAGGCTGGATTAAATACATTAGAATTCTCTTGATCAATATTTTGGTACACGACTGCTTGTACCTGCTGCCAAACATTTCTACGATAATTATATAGGTATAATGATAAAAGATTAGCATTTTTATTCTCTTCTATTAGTACTTGACGACCAGAATCCTCTGAAAAATCCCTCAGTTCATACCCAGCAATACCATTTTTTTCATATTGAACTGTAAATTCTATAAACTTTGTATATTTATTTATATAGTTCTCCGTGCAATTGAATGTTATAGGATCAAGTGTGGAAATCCTATTCTTCTCCCACTTAAATGACTTAAAGATAATATTTGCCGTTAAAATCGCTGAATATTGTGAATAATTACCCAATAGCGTAATAGTTTTTTGTGAGTAATCAAAACTATAATCCTCTATCTTAAGTTCATTTTCACCGGCAAAAAGAGTATTTATTGTGAAATCTTCTTGATAATTCAACTCATTGAGATCGAATTGATAATATCCTGAATAAAGATTGGATAGTTCAATATTATTTTGCCAAATTGGAATATAAGCATTCTGTGCGGTCGTTCCATTGTAATTTAAACTATTATCTGGAGAATCAAACAGAATTGAAGCATTTGTTATCTGTGAAGCAAAAAATCCTTTAAAGAGAGGGGAAAGGACTTCACAGTTCGCAACTGTCGATTCAATTGAGATTACCAGATCATTGTCTAAAGATTGTGTTAACGCTTCAGCTAATATTTGCTGATTCTCACTGACAAGGTTAAACTCGCTTAGCTCAATTTCCAACTTATGTAGATGGAAATCAAGTCTATCAGTATCTAGGGGAATATTAACTGTTCCTATATATGTAAATCTTTCTGATTTGCTTAGCTTATATAGGTTGACTGCAACGTGATAATCACTGGATACTACTTGAGAAAGCTCGCTGTATGAAATGTCGTTGAATCCTGTTTTGATATCTATCAAAAGTCTTGCATCAATAAGATCATTAACTTCATTTAAAATCTCATAATTACATAGGACATAATCTGTAATAGGAATACCAAAAATATATCTATCGTTATTTTTAGAGAAATGAATGGTTGCTCGTGGAATTCCTACAGGGGGGTTGGTAAAATTCACACATATTCCAAACTCATCTTAAATATAGAATAATTAGCTGGAACATTAGGGATCATATCTCCGTAGTAATTAGCCTCATCTCTAAGATTGCTTATTGAAATTGGATCAGAATAATAATATGAGCTATTAGGAATATACCAACGCCCATCAAACAACTCAAGTGGGAGTGAGGGGAGATATTCAATACTTACATTGGTAAATAACTCTTTTTGAGAACATTGTTCTAAAGATAATTTATTATTGTGGGTTACAAGAAAATTAAACACAGGATATTTTTCAATAGTATTTTCCTCAATTCTAATACCATATACTTTAACGATCTCTCCAATAGCAGGATCATCTACCCCATTGAGATCAACTTCAAAATTATCTTCAATAGGTAATTCCACAGCAAAAGTCGATGCGGGGAAAATAGTCTGCCTCTTTTCAAGAAGCATAACGCATTCATTTATATTAACTTGTTGGCTAATCTCAATCGCTAGATTAGGATTTACGCGTTTGAACGCTTCATATATATTATTATTAGCTGAATAATTTGAAGGTAGAATATATGAGATTAGAGCCAACTTCATGATTTGATTGTTATCAAGATAATCATTTGTTAGACCTTTGATTTTAAAGGGATTCATGAGTTTTAAGCTAGGATTTTCATTTTGAATTTCTATAAAACAATTCGCATCAGGAGATTGAATATAATAGAATGGATTCGAGGAGTAATTATAATTCCAAACTGCTCTATTTATACCATTATTTTCTGCTCTGATCTGTCCATTGAAATCCTGCCATTCTTCAGTAAGATAATTATAATATACTAACCTGCTTCTTAAAAGCCAATCTGTATTGTATTTCCTATTCACTATGGTGATATTTAGCCCTAAGCTTACTTCCAACTCAGCTAAGTCGTAAATATTGAGATCCAAATTATCAAATTTTAGCTCTATGGGTGTAATTAGTGGTATCTGAATATTATCTATTGCGCTATCCTTAAATCTGTCTAAACCATAATTTAATTCAGAGATATTATACCTTTGAGCATCAGATCCCCATACATTATATGTCTGGCTTGGAAAATCCGAGGGATAAAGGTTAAAGATAAATTCTAAATCATCTAGCTCCAGATCGGTGTAAATGGTCTGGCTTTCTCTCTTGAAAATTGGAGTTATTAAACTATTTTCTAGACTAAATTCTATTGTATTATTACCAAAAAAGGTATTATTTTTAATTTTTGTATTATCGCTAGATTCAGGTGGATCTGTATTATCATATATTTTGGATATATCTGAATTAATTTGAATCAATTTATTATTGATTGGATAATAGGTAATATTTGTTGAAATATCGTAAATATAGAGGGAGTCTATTTCTAATTCCCAGACATCATCCCAATATCCTAAATCTATTGAAATACTCTCAACATCATATATAAAACAAGATCCTTGTATACCAGATTCTCCAAAAGAAAAGAGTGTATTATCATTTACTATAAAATTGGCTGTTCCCTCTAAAGTGGAGCCTTTAAAGTATAAAATGAAGTCTCTTTCTGAATTTAGAAGACCATTCTGAAAATTAAATTGAACTTTTGATTCAATAGGAATGTAATAGAGAGTAGCATGTGCCATATCACAATAATAATCTACTATATGTCCTATCACTTTATCGTTTGGATTAGAATATACTTTAGTCATTATATCTATATTTCCTTCTGGAGATATGTAATGTGATAATAAAGAATCTATTAAATGAGTCTTATTAAAAACACTTATTTTATTAAATCGATAACAAGTAGGACTAGTCTCTTCTGGTGTATAAGAATGATCAATCTGATCCCATTCTTCAGTATAATGATTATATATAAAATATGCAAGGCTTGCAGAATCAACATATTTCCATACTATATTATTTTGAAATTCAATTTCAATATCAGATATTACCATATCTTCATTATAATCTAAATAATTAGATGGAATTCTGTATTTCTCATAAGACCTGGTCCATGACCAAATTTTATTAATATGATAGTACCTACTAATTCCATCTATCTCAGCAGACCAATCTCCTGAGGGAAAAGATGTGTCCAGAATAGGTGGAGCTCCATCATAACTTACATGAAAATCCTCCCAGATACTTTCTCTAAAGCTATTGTTATCTTTACTATCAAAAGTCTCTCTCTGAATGGATAACAAATTCCCATCAGGATAATACAGATCAGTCTCATCCCCTTGAATTATTGCATATGTATCCATCATTTCTACAGCATAACTAAATTTTAAAGAATCAGAATGGTCTAAGAGGAGAGAGTCTTCCCTATAGGAAAAATTAGTAATATTATCTTGATATGTATTTGATATGTATGTTGGATTTAAATCATAGGAAAAAATGTTCTGAGGTACCATCTCATCTGCAAAGCTGTAGATTACGTCAATTTGGGAAGTCAGGTCAACGAAGGTATTATCTCCAATTAATCTACTGCTATATTGATCTAAATCAATATATTTAGTGTATACAGCTCGTTTACAAAGCGAGACAAGATACTTATAATCGGTAAAATCATTTTGATCTCTAATTCTTTTGAAATATTGGGATTTAAGTGATGTAATTTTTATTCCTTCGGAAGGATCATCATAGAAGCATTCTATACGGGGCACAAGTCTATGGAAAGTGGGATCATACAATCTTCCCATATCCCCAAAATGTTCTATTGGATTATTATTATGATATGCATACCAATAATATGTGCTGGAGTTATAATAAAATGAAACTGTATTTTTCTCAGTCAATTCCTCCTCATCCAAATATACATAAATATTATCATTCAATGAGAAGCAGATCTTTCCTTCTTGCCCTTGTATAGGACTTAACTTACTAAATTGCACTTCTGCTCTGTACATATCATGAAGACCGTTCCATGGTTTATATACAACTGAATATACCGAATCAAATGAAAGAGAAAATGAATCTTGGGAATTACATTGAAGAAATAGTCTTACAACATAAGAATCGCTGGCAGAATCAAAAAGCCGATAGAAATCATTATATTCAAATCTTAATATGATATACCCATCTTCAAGAATTGGAGTAATTAATCTATAATTGTTCTCAATATAATCCCAATATCTGTATTTGATTTGCTCCAATAAAGAGAGATCTGAATTCCCTTTCAATTTAATTTCAAATTTAATTGCATCATCCAAATTTTCTCCATATATTTCCTCGAATAAGAATTCAGCTTCTATAGTATTTTGAGTTATAAATTCTGAATTAATGATCCATATTTGCCCATCATCTTCATGAGCCATTGAAGGTGTTGTAGGATATGCAGTTGAGCCCCGTATAATTTGGGGATATTGTGGATTATTTTGCTCGATAAACTCATATCTTGAGGATATTGAATATAAATCTCCAAATGATTCTTTCTGAGCTTTAATATCATATATAATAATATTTTCAGTATCATCAAGATATCCACAGATCTTTAATTGGTCAAATGTTAACTGAGTAGGGATTTGAATTGATATAGAACGATGTGTAAAATCATTATTTCCCTGAGGAATTAGAGTATATTCATCTACAAATTCCCCTTCATTGAATAATTGTATTTTAATTTCATTGGAAGTGAAAGGTTTGCAATCAATTATTAGAGCATCCTCGGAACTAAGCGTATTTGAAGAATATTGAGGCGAACAAATGGAGAGATGCTCATGAGTGTCTGTCTGTAAAAACATATATCCTTGGTCTTGGTAAAATTTCGAAAGGTAATGGGTGAATTGAGGTCTATATAATTGATTCTGAGCTTCGCTTGAATAAAATCCAACCAATTCACCTCCATTATTCATGTAGAAGCTGTCATCGTATATAGCATCACTTGTAAGAGTGATAATTTCAGTTGGGGCGCCTAAGATTAGAGTCTGATATCCTTGACCCAATGAATCAACAGTTGATAATAGATTCAATCTATCCGGTTGATTCCAATAGTGAAGTGATTGTTCATTGAAATAATTAGATTCATATATATTAAAGTAAGGTCGCTGAGTTTGAGTGACATACAACTGTAACTCGGAGTCTTTCCAATATCCATCTGAAAGATATGGTATATCATGCGATAAATACACATTACTCCACTGAAAATTATATTTATATACAAATCCAATGATACCATTCTCCAACATCCAGATATATCTTCCATCAAAACATACTCCTTCTGGGGAGGAAATAATTGGAGAAAGTTCGAAATTATAATCCAAGTAATTGCCTTCTAAATCATAAATGTAAATAAAGTTACTTTCGCTTGCAAACCAATGCGCTCCATCAGTCCAAAAACAATCAGCATTCTCATTCTGTAGGATGATTTTCTCTTGTGTATAGATTAAATCATTAGGTGGGAAATTTTCTTGATTGGATACTTCTACTAATTTATATATTACATTATCATCAACTAGAATATATAAGTAAGGAGAATTATAGTAAATATCTTTTATATCATGATACCCCCATGGTGGTTCTTCATGGAATATCTGCACTATATCATAGTCCCAATAATCCCCTTCCATTTTTAACCTAGATGCAAACAATGTATTTCCATAACTATCTGTTTCAATAACCCAACAATATTTCCAACCCCAATAATTATCAACTCCCATATCAATACATATAGGAATACCGTCCCATAGAGATATATCTTGATTTTTATTTAGATAATTTCCATTTGAATCGTACTTATATACATAATCTCCGGCTAATACCCAATAAAATTCTCCATCAAACGCGATATCTTTTGTCCTTTCAATTCCATCCTCATCAACACTATAAAAATCCCCTGAATAATCGAAATTCCCTTGAACTTTTAGTGTCTGACTATCTCCGAAGTTTTCCAAGCTATATTCAGAAGAGACATATGTATCTGATGCTGCATATGTAGAATATATAAAAGTTCCATCAGTTCCCTCAAATTGCCATGGAGAATATAAATTATCTTGGAATTTTATAAGCGGTGGATTTTCTTTAATATTAAATCCGCTGTCTCCGCTTAACATTAATCCATCCGAAGTTAATTGGATTCCATCATTTATATGAGATCTCTTTTGATAAGGAGCTTTCAATTTGTAAACTTTATCGTCTTCAGTGATTATATAATTTTCAGATATAGTGACAATTTGATCACCCTCATCTATTTGAGGTGTTGCTATTTTATAGTAGTTATTATATTTTCTCATTTGAAAGATTTCATTCGTTTCCATATCAAATCCAATGTTATATCCATTTTCATCTAATATGTTACTATCTCGCGTGAAAATTACATTACTTTCTCGAATACGCTTATATTCATCATCATCAATATTATATGAATAAAAATAGTGTTTACCATCGGTCATATCTTTTAAAATAAAAGAAATGGTCTCATCTCCATCATAATTTAATGTCCTCAAATTAATATTAGAAGGAATCATCATATTTTCCCCAAAATCTATCTGTGACCATAATAATCTTGTGAGATCATGATATTCCTCATCTTTATTATCATTTGCCCAAAGTTCTACCTTTCCATCACTCCACTGCCATAATATATAAGTAAATCCATTATTAGCTGTACAAGTCCTTGATGTAGAAAAAGTCCTTCCAGAAGCGGGACCCATATCTTGTCGCCCTTCCCTATCCTCGTCTTCTATCGATCTAAACTGTAACCAACCCTTAACTATTCCACTCGATTTATATGCTCGAACAGTAAAATGTTGATTTTGATCCTTATAGATATCTACATTCGCATTATAATTGCTTACGGAAATAGGATCTCCACCATATATACTATAATTATACACACCCCCAGCACCATAATAAATATTCTCTTCTTCTCTATCGTAAAAAATGGTATTAGATCCAAGACCAAAATCTATAACGCTCCATGTTCTTCCTCCATCAATTGAAGTATATAAGAAATAGCCATCGAAATTAGGGAGATAGCCCATAATAAATAATCTCCCATTTTCAGCTTCAATGAAAGTACTTGCTTCATTGATAATTGGATCATTAAGATTTATAACATAACTCCATTCTTCAACCTCTCCAAAATGTTCATATTCAGCCATAATTTCGGGATTTGAATTCTCAAAATTATCGTAATTCAGATAATTTGAGCTTAACTGCGCATAGGTCTTAAAATCTCCAATGCATAAATACTCATCAGGTAAGTCAGATTCTTTTGTTGTGATTATTCTTACTTTAAACTCCTGCTCTGAGTTTACAAATTCTCTGAAGAAATCCCTTTCTGTAAATTGAGTCTGTGAAGTCGGCGCAGGGAAGTTATTACTACCTGTGGTGTAGAACTCATGGGGATTGATTTTTATGCTATTTAGCTGGAACCTGTTTGCGTTAAATAAATCATCGTAAAATAATACTTTATGGCGATCTATACCTTCATCTTCTTCGAAGCTCCAATAGTTGTTCATCGAATACTCATTATTTTTATTATTTTTCAGGAAATTGGCACCAGAATAGGGATCGTATATAATTTCATCGAACCAAATGGCATCATCAGTGATTTCCATAGGAACACAATTACCGAAAGATACGGTATTTAAACTCAATATGTTCTTAGTATACCAAGCAGGACGGAAGGCATCTATATGGTAGGGAGCTTGCCATGTCCAGAAAAGATAATTTAACTCTTTGAGAATATATTTTCCGTTCTGAACGGTCGAAATAGGTAATGCCTCCCACGAGTCGGTATAATAGTTCCAAATTTGAAGTGAGAGAGGGTAAGAACTAGCTGTTGAGATGACACTTGCATCAAAAGAAAGAGAGATGTCTAATAAGCCCTCCTTGTCCACAAGCGGTAATTTATTTGTGATTTCAAGACCATATACACTGTCTTGGTCCGACATTGCTAATGCAATATATTCATCCCAATCATCCAAGGTGTATGCTATTTCTCTTTCTGAGCCCATCTGGGGGCTAAAAGCTGGATTGAATGGGAGAATTCCAGAGGGAACGATTCCTGACTGGAATTGATCTGCTAAAATGTTGTATTCGGTAAGCGAGTTTTTAACAAATAAAGTCTGTAGCCCGCTATAATTATTATATATGCCTTCCTCTGAGGCATCGTGAATAGAATCGTAATACATCCTGCTGAAATTATACGATTCAGAAAGGGATGGATTTGAAAGCCAAGTACCGTCAATATAATTATTTTCCTCAAATTCTTCATACCCCATTAAACTTTCTGATAACATAGCGGAACCATAATCTCCTCCATAATCAATTAAACTGTTAGAAAGCTCGGGCATATTGAAATATTCAGAACTTGTATCATCATTCCAACCAGATTGTACTTGGGGGTAGGCAACTGTACTTCCAATTCCAGATATTACAGGGGTATATTGGTAATTAATACCTCTTTCATTCCATCCTGATATAGTTGAGAATTGTCGCCAATCTGCATTAGGATTGTACCAAGATGTTCCTGGATTTAACCATTGTAGAGGGAGTGTCGATATATCGAGAAACGTTCCCGAGACAGACACCGAATGAGCATTAGGATTTGCATTATAAATCTTAAATGATGGATCTATTTGAGCCTTTTTCGTATCTGAAAACGATAAAAATGAATAACTTATTTTTATGAACTGAATATCATCCCAGAGATCTTCTAAATTAATCCTGATTTGATTGTAGCTGTTGCTATAAAATGCCTGATCAAGCTTAATCCATTGCCCTCCAGATTTATACCATATATTATTAATTTCTTTGATTTGGATATGCTTTAATTGGATGATTGGATATTGCTCTGGAGTGAGATCTTTTTTTCCAAATGTTTCACTTACATAACATATTGGAGATAGTATTGTAGAGACATCCTCTATATAATCTATTAATGACTCAAATAAGCCTGTTTTAGAGGCAATTATTATTTTATCATAGTTATTTTGTGTTATTGTGAGTAGATCAATTATTTCAAATCGAATTTCATCAAAACCAGAAATTTCATAAGAAATCCACTCTTCTTGCTCACTGCTGTATTTTAAGCTAATAACGGCGTCCATCTTCCCTATTTTTAGTCTTTCGACGCCGATTAAAATAGTATCAATTCCATTAATATTCTCATGTTTAATACAAGATATTTTTCCAAGAATATAGTCGCTAATTATATCTTTATAATTTAGCGATAGATCAAATTCAAACAACTGTGATGAATAGCTGTTATGCATTAATCCGCCAATAAGAATGGAATTACAATCACTTTCTCCAAAATTAACCACACCTTTAATCATCGTAGGAATAAAATTCTCTGGAGCAGTCTCATATTTAACTACATCCACATCAAAACTGCTTAAAAATCTATACTTCCAAAAAGTAAATTCCTGAGATGTATCCAATTGTGCCACAAATAGGTATGAATCCGAGGATTCAGGAGCCTGAAATATATCATAACAGAAGTATTGATAATCATGAAGTTGAGTAATATTTGATTTACATTTCCATTGGGAACTTCCAAAATACAGTACATCAATTTGCCCATTACTGAGACGAATGATTTCTGGAATATTATCTTGGTCAACATCAAAGAGTTTAAAGGATTGGCTTTCAATACAATTAATATCTACTTCTTCACTCTTTTCGGGATCTATTAACCATCCAGAAGAATTATCAAATTGATATACCTCAATATTTATTTTACCACCTTCATCTAAAATTAGAATTGGTTGCCAATTATCTCCAAATTTTCCCCATGTACCCCAGATCGTCTCTCCTGTTAAATAACCTATCTTCATAGGTAAATAATCATAGCTAAAATCTCTCATCTGTTCAAGGAAAAATTCATCATCATTAATATCCCAGATTACTTCATAATCTCCTGATTCCATGATGGTTGTAGACTCAATAGCTAGGTTAATCCATTGGTCCTCAATAGGCGAATAGTATTGAACGATAACGTCCCATAGCTCTGATGGACTCTCGAAATTCTCTATTATTCCCGAGAAATTTACAGGATTATAATTACTTTTATCATCATAGGAAATACACTCTCCAAATATAGTATCCGCTAGTAATTGTACTGATGAGTAATCAAATATTCTTAAATCTCTGATTTCCTTTAAGAGGTTTCCAGCTCTGTCAAGTAATATTATCTTTATATAGATAGTATCTATTGGAATTTCATCCAATGAGTCTACATCCCAATAATACGCCCATTGTCCAAATTCATTCCAGTATCCTCTTCCAAGATAAGTGAAATTGGTTTGACTACTATTGGAACAATAAAGATAGATTCTATCAACATCAGATTCCTCCAAATAATTTAATCTAATGGATGTTGTATTTATATAAATTGTGGAATCGCTTGGATCTTCCGAACCAGCGATTAAAATACCCTCACCAAAAGATGTAGTTCCCAGAAACCATGAGAATAAACTTTCTCCCACAAATTCGAGAGAATTATCATAAATACACAGATATTTAGAGGATATATATTCATTTGAGACAGTTCCATTTATTTGCCCAATTCCATCCACAATTGAGAACCATATTAATAGCTCATCTCCTTGATCTAATTCCAAATAATGAGATATGTTAAAATATTCATATCCAGATGTTAGAATCTGCCAATAGGAAAATTCATTTATGAACGTAAGCGGTAAAGGTTCTTCAATTAATTCATAATAGAGGGCATCAATTTTGTAAGAATTTTGTGGAGATAATAGATATCTATATTGTTCATCAAATTCGATAAATAACTCATCATTCTCACGGTAGACATTAAACTCATCTACTATACGATTATCAATTCGAATCTTCTGTATTTCGATTATTTTATCAATATCTCCCGTAATTTTGTATAGTAATTTGTTATAATTGAGTGAACCTTCTATGCTTACATCATACCAACTAAGGGTATTGGTGTAATGCATGTACACATTTTGAATTCCCATTTGCTCTGCAATTGTGGTATTGATACAGTTCCAACTAAATGAATCGAATAACTCATCATAAGCGGTCAGGTTAATGTATTCTTGATCATTAATGTAGATAATATCATCAAGAGATTGGGAGTATACTATTTCATTATCAACATATACATTGTCCATAAAATCTACCAACACAGGAGCGGAATTATCAAAATATCGATCCTCAATAATTAACTCAATTTCATTTCCACAGAAATCAGTTACACCTATAATTAAATCGAAAAGACCGTTTGGCAATTGATTCGTATCTAAGATTACGTTAGTAAGGCTTCCATCCTCGATTAAAGAGATATCAAGATTGGAATAGATATCTCCTGTGGAAGAATTTCTTGCTTTAAGAGTGATACTATAGGGTGAAAGATCAAAAATATTAAATTCAATGCGGAATAGTCCGTTCCAGTATTGGGGATTTGTATAGATATTTTGTAAAATAGGTGGTGATCTGTCTAAAATTAATGAGAACTCATATGAACTAATCTGATTTAGAGAATCCTTTGCAATAAGCCTAATATGATGAATTCCCTCAAGAATTTGTGTATCATTAAAATGAAAGATATATTCATTATTATCTGTAGTAGTCCAATATCCATTTATCTCTGAATTATTCAGATAATAGTTGTCTATATCAGATAGATCTTGTAAAATAAATGAGATCTCTCCTGAGTTGGGATTTACTGAAATTCCATCCGAAAACTGAGCATAAATTTCTGGACCTGAAAAATCAACTGATTGAGTTTGAGTAAATAATATAATTTCATTTGAGATATCAGTAAACTTTGTAATTGCTGTATATATTCCCTGAGGGAGATTCTTAAAGTTAAGAGATCCCTTGTATTGATTATTTTCTCTGTAGGAATTTGTATATGAATAATATATCTCAATAGGAATAGATTGTCCATACTGCCCATCTAACAATTGTCCTGATATTATTTTTATAGAGAGATGGGAATCATCAATAAAATAATAAAATTGGTATTCAGTTGCATTAATAATTACTTTATCAATGGTAATAATTGCCTCTTCAGATAAAAGATTTGAAGGAAGAGGTAAAATAAATTTATTTGAAAGTATTTCTATTTCATCCTTATCATAGACCTCAGTACGAGATCCATCTGTAATTGGAGCAAGATTAACTGTTCTAATTAGCTGATCCTGCTCATTATATAATGTGAGAGTTGGTATTTGATTTTTTACAATATAGGGCACATTATCCCGATTACTATAGGTATTTTGCAAATCCTCAAAATTTACCCATATATTGTCTTGAGCACTGTTAATATCTATAGAAACATCAGTGATATTTACTACTTCGGAAAATGTGCTATCCGTTGAGGTAATAATTATTTTCCTTGAAGATATTAGGTTATTTTGCTGATATAATTCAATATTTAGTGGAATTTCTTTAAATTCTCCACCAAAAATATTGTAATACAATCCATTTAGCTTAATTTCATTTCCCAAATCTGCAAAATAAATATAATTATCTGTTAAATATCTTGTCGTTAAATAAAATGTCTCATAAGCCGTATAAACCTTTACTTTTGTGATATCATTATCATATGGTCTTATTGTAATGTTAAGATTAATCTTCTCCTCCTCATCTAATCCATAAATAATGGTATCATCTATCCCCTCAAGTTCGAAATAGAGATTTTTGTTAAAATCTTTTACAAATCTGAATGATTCGTTATAATATTCCCTATAATTTTCAAGGAAATCGAATGGTTTTAACATAAATTCGATTTGATCATCTTTCAGACTCCAGATGTTAAAAGTAAAATTAATTGGGGAGTCGCCACCTTGAAAAGTATCATAATAGCTCCATTGGGTGCTTTCTGTTGTGAAATATCTGTAGTACAATTTGAAATGGCTAAAATCGGGTGAATTAGGGGTGATCGCACCAGTTAAAATATAATTGCTCGAATCTGTATAGGTCTTTTCAAGGTCGAGGGAATATGATTGATTAAGCAAGAGTGAGATAAAAGGCGCTTGGAAATCGATCATTGTCTCATTTAGGCTGTAATTAAAGGAGTAAAATGGAAAAGCGTCTCCATATGAATAATTACATTCAATCGTAAATGATGCATTTATTTCTTTCCCATCCAACTCATAGATATCTCTCCAATCTTCTAAAGAATCGAGATTCATTAAGAAATAATTTTCAACAAGCACTGAATAATTAACAGTTGTGAGTAAATCTATGTTATTTGAATAATTTATATAAAGATTAAGCGAGGATATATGCTCACTTATATCCTCATGGGGAATCACTGCAATTTCAGAATCAATTCCGATTTTTCCAATAGAATCAAGATAAGTAAAATTTATTACATTATCAAAATGATTAATTCTAATACTTTTATTGTAATAATCATATGCTCTGTTTTTCCAATAATCTTGCACTTTTGTAACTAAATACCATTCTCCATCGGGGAGTTCATAGGAATTTTTTACCAAAGCATAACTTTCGTTATCATAATAATAACCTCCAATTAAATGTAACAATGAATCATTGATTTGAATAATATCAGGTGGTGCAGTACTTAAATAAAATTCCATTGAATCTACAAACGCGGTTTGATATGAAAGCATATTAGTTTTAAATAAGATGTAAGAGTCTATTAATTCCTGAGACTGATCAAGATCAATCCAACCGCCTGAACCATCTTCTTTAAATATATTACATTGAGGAATGAGTGCCTCAACTCCTTTATGCTGTTCAACATCGTTTCTCGATATAGCTTTCTCATAAATACTTATATCATCTAATTTTCCCGTAAAATATGAATCTCCCGCACTATTAGAGCCTACAGTGAGATTACCTAGAATTTCTTCATTATTAATGAGGTCTCCGCAGTTCAGCCAAGGCTCTTCAATTCCTCCATTTGCAATTTCATACCACTCATTATTTATTCTAACATCTATATTACTTTCATTGAAAATAATTGCTATATAATTCCAGTCTCCAATTACAATACTCCCTTCTGATCCATATGTAGCAATGGTCTCAACATTTTCAGTATTTAAATATACCTGCAATTGACCAAGCTCATTTATCCCAAACTGGATTGTTCCATTTTTTGATATAAAGGAATTTTTAATACTATTTCCATTTTCAATTGAATTTAATTCAAATGGTTGAATCCATGAGGTAATGGTGAACTGGTTAGAGCTATTTAGCTCATCGTATAGAATATTACCAAATTCAACATGTGCAGAGTTATTATAGTACAATGAATTTCCATGGATACCCCATGTTCTTATAGGATTATTTGTTAATTTTCCATCATAATTATTTACGTTGTCATACGTATTGATACCTGAGGATTCATTAAACTCTAGCATGAATGAAAGATGGTTTTCACTTGTCCAAGAGGGGGGTGGATTAGGAGCAGTCAATGCTTTAATTAAATCATAGACAGAATAACCCCAGTCGGGTAGGTCATCTCCATTGGCATCTGGAAAGAATTTTTCTCCATCTTCGCTTATCTCTAACCCTGCATATTCGATAAACTCCATTTTATTATAGAGCCCATTACCTTGAGATTCAATTTTTGCAAGTGCATTAATCTCAAATGACGAATATATCTCAGTTTTGTAGTAAAACCTTCCCTTTTCGTCAGTACTTACAGTAGCAAGTTCCTCCCACTTATTACTTTTCTCAATATATAACGTTATTTCTTTGTGAGGTAATGCTTCTCCTGCTGAATTTACTAGCTTACCATCAAAATATACTGTGAAATTGCCACCATTATCAATTGTATAGACACTCCCAAAATTAACTTCTTCATTGTTTAGCTCTTCAATCCCAATAACATGTAAATCATCCTTATTTAGTGTTATATCATAAACTTCAGGTTCAGAACTCTTCCATGAGAGAGCACTATATTCTGAGTAATAGACATACATTTCATAACCACCAGGGATTAGGTCAAGTTTATTTAGCTCGCCATAGGTGAATAGATTTCCATTTTTCAGAGGACCATTTAGATAACAGGAACGTATATCATAATAGGATTGCCTTACCCTATCTTCTACGATATTTGGTAATGATTTATTAGGGATCAGTCTAAAGAGCATTTTGGATGATTCAGAAATTCCTAATGTGCTCTCACATTTAGCTATAAACATGTCATTTATTGATAAATCTCCTAAATTATTGTAACTACCAAAAGTTAAGGAGTTAAGATTAATTGCAGAGCTCTCTACTCTATCTACTCGATCGACTTTGGCAAAGGATATTTTTGGCATATCAATATTAATAAGAGACTGTATACCAAAAATAGTGGGGAGGAGAATTAAGAAAATCAAAGCTAGTACAGAGAAAGCTTGATACTTTCCCCGAATTTCAGGCTCTAGAGCGTTATTAATAACATTCTCATTCTCTACATCCAGAGCTTTTTTTACTTTTTTCGATATTTTAACATGACTTTTTAATTTCCTTTTACTTTTCATCCGTAGATGTCTTGCCAACATCACAGAGGGTGCGCTCATACATAAAATTGGTATCATTGTGAATGCTGGATAGATTAGGTATAATATGATTGATACGAAAAGGAGGATTAAAATAATATAAAAAAGAGCCATTTTTTTTCTTCCATGATATTGAATAGCATTTGCCTCTTTATCTCGCAATAATTTCAGTATTTTTTTCCTCTCTCTCATTAAAATCTCTGTAATTAGGATAAAAACAGGCATTATCCAGAGAGAAATTGTTCTATATCCAAAATAATTCAGACTAATTGATATTGTTATAATACTTGCCGAGACAAATAAGAATAGATATTTCGGAAATCTAAATTCTGAGAATTTATTGTTTTTAATAGTATAGATGCTGGTAATTATAATCTGTATTAATAGAAATAAAGTGTTATAATTTGGTCCATTTTTAGGCTCTGAAAATAAGAATTTGCAGAATGGTAAATATGATATAAAAAATATAAAAATAAATATTAATAGAAAGTTTTTAATTGTCTTTCTACAATCATATGTACCTTCTTTTTTGAAATTTCGCGTCCATATAAATAAAATACTTAAATTAATAAATGTGATAAAATATGGTACCCACCATGCAATTATTCCAAGACTAAGGAATGTTAGAATAGCTGTTAAGAATAATGAGAAAGTAAAATAGATATTAAACCAATTTGATGTCAATCTATTTAAAGAGTATGCATACACACAAATATAAAAATAGGATATATTTATTAGTCCAAAGATGATTGGAAATACGTAATATTGGGGATGTGATAATGGTAATAAAGTATAGAGGAAAATGAATGTTATAATGCCGCACAGAGAAAATAATCCAAAAAGGAATCTGATTGTCTTGCTAAATAGAGGTCTGTATTTTTTTCTTTTTTCTATTTCTGAGAGATTCTCTTTAGAGTGCTTTTTATCCCAAAGGATATCGTCTAAGATATTTAAAAACTTGGAGATAATCTTAAAGGGAATTCTTATCTCTTTTATAAGTTCCTCATAGCTTTTCCAACGTTTTATAAAATAAATTAGTTTTCTACAGGTGATTAAAGTAGCATCTTTTTGTGGACCATTCATAAAATCAGAGTGTATATCATATAGGTTTTTATTGCATTCTTTCTCAAAGAATTGTGTAATTGATGGATTTTGCTTTATTTCGCGTATTATATTTTGGCATTCTGATTCAATCTGAGATCGTATTGTATATAATTGCGTTCGATAAAAAATTCTAGATTTTCGTGTAGCCAAAAGTGCTTCAATACTATCCCTTTTCTTTTTATTATATTTTGAATTACTTTTTCTTAAATCATTTATTGTAGGACAGATCTGCTCGTCCTTAATTGTGATATCATCATTTTCATACATTACCTTATTAATCAGATCTGCAATCTCAGAAATATCAAGATCACTCTTCTCGATTAAGCTTATATCTTTTAACGTATTATTGAGAGATATGTATTGTCTTAGCTTCGCATTAATATCAAAATCATTCCAAAATCTTTGAATTTTGCTATCTAGACGGAGAGCATTTTCTCTAAAATCCTTTAGCTTGAGGTATTTATCTCTAAGGCCATCTTTTCTTTCAGCAATTTTGATGAGATTAAGTGAATTATCGTGGGGGATTATATCCCTTATTTTTATAATTTTATTACTAAATTTAATGGGAAGATTAAATAGTTTTTCAAATTTTATGCGATAATTTCCTGAAATAAATCCAATTTTTTTTTTATCTTTCTTTTTATTTTTATCATAGCTTTTCTTTTTATTTTTTATATTGGATTTCTCATCGTTTCTCTTGGTGCTACTTTCGTTAATTTTTTTATAAGTCTTATCATTAATAGAAATATCTTCTGCCTCTCTATTCTCCCAACTAATTAATATTTGAGCATCTCGTATCTTTTTATCCCTAAACGAGAATTCTCTATTTGCCAAATAATAACATCTTTCATCTATTTTTTTTTTCTGAGATTTGCTCATATTTATATCCTCCATTTTCAAAAACCGTATTGCTATAGATAATTTTGTTAAATAGAGGAGAAGGGCATAAGTCTTCTTTTTTGATAAATTTAGGTGTGTTGGAATGAAGACTCACCCTCTCCTCTTTCTTTTTTATGTTTTTATCGTACATCATCATCAACGTAATCACTGTTATGACAAAATTTTTTTCATTCATTTGAAACGAATAAAATTTAGTCATAGTCAATTTTTTTTTATTTTGCTCCACAATCGGATTTATGCTCTGGCAAAGGACCGTGTACAGTAGCCCTTGATGTAAGAATTTTACGCATAAAATTTCACATGCCTGTAACAACCTTAGGATATCTAGGGTTTTATACCATGCTTCGTGAATAGAAGGATATGTTAAATAGGGAATGATATTTTCTCCATTATATTTTTTTATTGCTTTTTTTCTACAATCATCATCCATTTTTTTTCTCAACTCAAATTTTTATTTTTCAACTTTTTTTTATAAAATTATTATTTCATTTCCTTTTAAAGAAAAAAATTTTTTAGTTAATTTTTCAAATATAAATTATTATTATTTTTTTGACATTTTTCTTCAGGAGAATTTGGTAATTTATAGTATATTCCTCTAAGACCTTGGGTAAAAACGTGTGTAAAATGAGAACAATCATCTTGCGAATTCTGGTTTATATTACCTCCATGAGATTCATGAATTTTTAGATAAGCTTTCCTTGCTAAGTATATAAACAATTTTGAATTGGATTTTTTATACGCCCGATAGAAGATAAAAAATTCTTTTATTTTCTGAATTTTATATACTTTTTTCCAATTAAGTTCCAGATTATTCTTCTCAGTATTATCTTGTATTTCAATCATACCATATCACTTGTAAAGGCTTCTTAATGAACCTGTATCTCTTAAAAATATTATATTAAGCCTATATTTATTAGATACTGTAGTAATCTCTAATTTTCAGTAAATTTATCTATAAAATTATTTTACATCATTAAATTTAAACACTCTATTTTTCATTTTCCCAGAAAGTGGGAATATGGTAGTAAAAATTATGACACTAACTGGAATTTTATAGAGAAGAGCAATAATAAGTATAAAGAATTAAATTCTTAATATAAAAAACTTACGTTAAATGATATTAGAAACCCTCAAGGAGATATGAAATAAAAATTACAAAATTAAGATCAAAATTTAAGAAGGGTTTTCAAGTTATCTGAAATTTCTGCTCTTATTTTTAATGAATAGGATTCTTTGCTATAAACTTCTTAGGATTGAAATTGTTTAAAGCAGTAAATCCTTTTCCAATTCCATAATATATTAAAAAACCAGAAGAAAG
>Ga0315549_1000891_pt1 | contig 33775 bp, 33 predicted proteins | sample SalMarSW160200MG_FD_203101 | JGI IMG/M metagenome (GOLD analysis project Ga0315549, IMG submission 203101) | Salt marsh sediment microbial communities from the Plum Island Ecosystem LTER, Massachusetts, United States - Salt Marsh Sediment SW1601-200 ... | reverse complement strand
TCCGCACCTGCTTTTTCTAATTTATTTATAGTCTCATGTATGGTTGCCCTGGCTACAACGAATATGGATGGATTTAAAGATTTGGCGGAGAGGATGACATAAACATTCTCTGAATCGGTATCCAGTGCTGCAAATAAACCCTTTGCACTTGTTATCTGTGTTTCGAGCAGTGTTTCATCATTGGTTGCGTCACCCTTAATATACAGCCAGTTATTTTGTCTGGCTATCTCTATAGGACCGTCGGCATTGTCTACTATTATAAAATTGATCTTGTTACCGGACAATTCTTTTGCAATTTCGAGCCCGACTCTTCCCAGGCCGCAAATTATATAATGGTTTTTTAATTTAGATATCATTTTTATTTTCCTTCTCTTTTCGATTCTTCCTGATAAAAATTCGCTCAGGATAAAATCTGTTAAAGTAATTAAAATATATGCAGCTGTTCCGGTTCCAAATATAATAAGTAAAATAGTAAAGATGGTTCCAGTTTTTGAGAGTTCTTTTACCAGCCCATAACCAACCGTGGTTAAAGTTATTGTGGTCATAAAAAGGGAATCAAGAAAAGTCATTTTCTCGATTATCATATACCCCAGAGAACCGAGAAAATAAATAGAGATGAGAATAATGACCGGGATCATGATTCTTTTGAGAAATAAAGGTGAATTTTTGAATTTCATATTTCAGATTTTGACCTAATATCGGTTTTTTTTCAAGTTCAGGCACTTTATTATTTGACTAATAATAATTGTTATTATATAATAATTTTAACTATTTAGAGTAAAGAAATGCTTATGGAATCTTTTATTTTATTATGCAAAAAGAATAATTTAAAAATCACACCTCAAAGAAGTCTGATTTATAAAGAACTGATGGCATCAAAGGATCACCCAAGCGCAGAAGCTTTATACAGGAAGGTAAAGAAAACATTTCCTGCTATTTCTTTCGATACGGTTTATAGAAATCTTCTGACTTTCTCTAAAATAGGCATTGCCGATATACTGACAATTCCCGGCGAACCAAAAAGATTCGATGGTGATAAAAACAGGCATTATCATTTCAGATGCATAAAGTGTAATGATATCATAGATATAAATGACAGCGGTTACGTAATAAAAATTCCTGAAAGTATAAGCAGGAAATTTGATATACTGGACTCAAAGATTATTTTTGAGGGTATATGTGATAAATGCAAAAAGGTTGATTAATGTTATATTAAGAGTGGGAGGATAAAAAAATGACTGGTGATAAAACTCTAAAAAATCTGGCAGAAGCTTTTGCGGGTGAATCACAGGCAAACAGAAAATATCTTGCTTTTGCACGAAAAGCAGATAGGGATGGCTATCCCCGGATAGCAAGACTTTTCAGAGCTGCGGCGGGAGCGGAGACTGTACATGCACTCAATCATCTTAAAGCAATGGACGGCATAAAATCAACGGAAGAAAATCTGAAGGCGGCAATAGGAGGAGAGACATACGAATTTAATGATATGTACCCTAAAATGATTGAGGAAGCAAAGAACGAGAATTCCGAAGAGGCAAAAATAAGTTTTTCCTATGCAAATAAAGTAGAACAGGTTCATGCTGAATTATACAAGAGATATCTTGATAATATTGGGAATAATCCCGACACTCCTATTTTTGTATGCCAGGTCTGTGGAAATACAGTAGAAGGTGAAGCGCCGGATGCGTGTCCTATTTGCGGAAATCCAAAAGAAATGTTTAAAGAAATAGCATAGTATTGTAATCGGAAAAGCGGAGGCTAAAGATTAAAGGCACCCTTTTTATTTGCGCAACCCCGATTGGCAATCTGGAAGACGTAAGTCTCAGGCTTCTAAGAACTCTTAGAGAATCTGATCTGATTGCGGCGGAAGATACAAGGACCATAAAAAAGCTGCTGCAGAGACATGGTATTCTTAAAAAGAATATAATAAGTTACCATGATTTTAGCGGGGAAAGCAGAATCAGGCATATAATAGATGTTCTGGAAGCAGGGAAAAATATTGCACTGGTTTCAGAATCGGGTATGCCGGGTATTCAGGATCCCGGATTTAAAATCGTAAGAGAATGTATCGAAAAAAATATTCCTATAACCATAATACCGGGTCCCAATGCTGCAATAAGCGCTCTGGTCCTTTCAGGTTTGCCGGCAGATAATTTTTTATTTGCAGGTTTTTTACCAAAAGCAAAGGCAAAAAGGAAAAATAAGCTCACAGAACTGGCTTTATTTCCTTATACTCTAATATTCTATGAATCACTCAACAGGATCAATACACTTGTAGAGGAACTTATTGAAAAATTTGGCAACAGGAAGGCAAGCCTTGTAAGAGAGATCACTAAAATATATGAGGAGACCATAAGGGGAAGCTTAAGCAGTATATTATCCGAAATAGATAAAAGAAAAATGAAGGGAGAAATAGTACTGATTGTAGAAGGTTATAAAAAAAATCTTATAAGAAATTATTCGGAAGAGGATATAACCAGAGAAATTGTTAACCTCCTCAAACAGGGTATTTCCAAAAAAGGCGCACTGAAAGTCTTATTATCCAGATATGACATAGATAAACAAAAATTGTATAATATTGCAACGAAAATCTGAGGATTATCATCATTCCACTCAAAATAGGAACCAGAAAAAGGATATTATGAATAGAGAAAAATTTTACATTACCACAGCTATTCCGTATATGAATGCGAAACTTCATCTGGGTCAGATGTATGAATATATACTGACAGATGTAGTTGCCAGGTTTAGCAGGCTTATCGGAAAGGATACTTATTTTCTGACGGGTGCCGATGAGCATGGACAAAAAATAAATAAAAATGCCGAAAAGAAAGGCGTATCTCCGCAGGAATATGTCGATGAAATGGTTAAGGATATGAAGAGACTGCTGAAATTGTACAACATCAGTAATGATGGTTATATAAGGACGACGGACAGGAAACATGAAGAAATAGTTAGCAATATACTTGTGAAATTAAAAGATAATGGCGATCTCTATAAGGGTACTTATGAAGGTAAATATTGCGTTCCTTGCGAAACGTTTCTTCTGGAATCACAGCTTGAAGAAGGCAGATGTCCGCAATGTAAAAGGGATGTGGAATCCGTAAAGGAGGAAAATTACTTTTTTAAACTCTCGACTTATGAAGATAAATTGATAAAGTACATCGATTCAAATCCTGATTTTATAGTTCCGGAAACCAGAAAAAACGAGGTGCTTGGGATTTTAAAACAGGGGCTCAAAGATATTAGCGTATCGAGAACTGCGGTCAAATGGGGAATTCCGATCCCTTTTGACTCAAATCACTATACTTATGTATGGGTGGATGCACTTATCAATTATATTTCTGCCCTGGGTTATGACTCGGAAGATCAGGATCTTTTTAACCGGTACTGGCCGGCAGACCAGCATCACATAGGAAAGGATATATTAAAGTTCCATGCCATAATATGGCCCGCTATGTTGATGTCCCTGGGTATAGAACTCCCAAAACAGATCGTGGTCCATGGATGGCTTCTCATGGGAGAAGAGAAATTATCGAAATCAAAAGGCATTATTCTGGATCCCGATGATGTGTCGGAGAAATTCGGAGTAGACGGGATCAGGTATTTTCTTACAAGAGAAATTTCTTTTGGACAGGATGGTTCTTTTACCTCAAAAGCTTTTGTAAGGAGATATAATTCTGATTTAAGCAATGATATCGGAAATCTGGTTTCAAGGACGCTCGCAATGATTTCAAAATACAGGAACGGGATAGTTCCTAAAGCAGTTTCTAACCCGGTTTTTGAAAAAGAATGGGACGATTTAAAAAAGGGCGCTTTCGGGTACATAAAAGATTTTAGATTCTCCGATTATCTTGTCAAAGTCTGGGAGTTTATAAATATTGCAAATAAATATATCGAAGACAATCAGCCATGGGCTCTTGCTAAAGATGAAAATGAAGAAAATCGGAAAAAGCTTGATGCAGTATTATATGAACTGACAGAAATAATAAGGCTGTCCGCTGTCCTGCTTATACCATTTATGCCTTCGACATGTCAGAAAATATTTTCTCAACTGGGGATAAATACCGACATTAATGAAGTTAGTATCGAAGAAGAAGGAGTCTGGGGCAGATATGCCGGTGGAACAGAGGTCGGCCAGAGAGATATTCTGTTCCCCAGGCTGGATGAAGATCAATAATTAAAAAAATAAAAGTGGTGCAATGTATTTTATAGATACACATACTCATATGGATATGCTGAAAAAACTGACCCCGGAAGAGGCAGTGGCAAGATCCGAAAGTGAAGGCGTCAAATATATAATAAACGTAGGTTCGAGTCTGCAGGGAAGCAAGAAATCGGTAGAATTCGCCGGAAGATTCAGTAATGTATTTGCCAGTGTTGGAGTTCACCCCCATTATGTCCGGAATTTTGGAAATAAAGAAATTGAAATCCTCGAATCATTATTGCGCAGTCCGGATACCGGTGATAAAAATAATAGAAAAAGAAACGTCAAAGTCGTGGCAGTCGGTGAGACAGGATTTGATTTTTACAGAAACTTAAGTCCCAGGACGGATATGGAAAAAGCCTTCGAGGCACAAATAGAGCTTGCGCTGAAGTATGATGTACCGGTAATAATCCATGACAGGGATGCACATCGCGAGACCCTGGAAGTCATAAAGAGATACACCGGTAACAGCAATTTTAAAGCAGTCGTCCATTGCTTTTCAGGGGATACTGATTTTGCAATGCAGTGCCTTGATTTAGGGCTGTATATCTCTTTTACGGGAGTAATAACTTATCCTAATGCAAAAAGTGTACTTAAAGTAGTAGAAAAAGTCCCTATCGAACGCCTCTTTGTAGAAACCGATGCACCTTTTCTTGCGCCGCAGATAGTGAGAGGTAAAGAAAATTATCCGGGGTATGTGAGATATGTCGCCGAGAAGATTGCAGAAATCAAAAATTTAAGTATAGAAGAAGTTGCAGATACCACTTCGAGAAATGCGGAAAAATTTTTTTCCTTAAACCAAAGTCAATTTTAAATAAAATGAGTAGTTATATAAGTTCTCCTTCAGTAACTGTCCGGATTCTAAAAAATTATGGAATCAAGTTAAAAAAAAGTCTCGGGCAGAATTTTTTAATAGATACAAACAGCGCCAAAAAAATAGTAAAGTATGCAGGCATCAATTCCCGAGATACAGTTCTTGAAATTGGAAGCGGAATCGGCAGCCTTACAGAGATCTTGATGGGCGAAGCAAAGAAGTTGGTCTGTATAGAGATAGATAAAAAACTGGCCGGCGTATTCGAGGAAATCTTCAGGGATCGTTCAAAAGGGAAAATCCAATTGATACAGGCTGACGCATTGAAACTTGATTATGGACTTATTGCAGGTAAATATAAGATAACCAAAATGGTTTCCAATCTTCCTTACAGCATTGCGGCACATCTGCTGTTAAAAATCCTTACTGAAACGGAAGATATAAAAAGATTCTTTGTGACCATACAGAAGGATATAGCCGAAAGACTTCTTGCTTCTGCGGGGGATAAAAATTACAGTTCTTATACTTTAAAGTCCAATTTTCTGGCTGATTTTAATTATTGTTTTCAGATCTCGCGCAATTGTTTTTTCCCGAGACCTTTTACCGATTCGGCAGTTATAGAGGTAAATAGAAAAAATAGGGGAATACAGGAAGGCAAGAATTTCAACACGGAAGATTTTTTTTATTTTTTAAATAGTTGCTTCTTGCATAGAAGAAAGAAGCTTGTTAACTCCCTGTCCCGAAGCGATAAGTATTGTCATAAATTAAAATTAATTATAAAATTGCTCTCCGAAATTGGGAGAAGTAAAGATATAAGAGCAGAAGAGCTTTACTTAAAAGATTATATTTTCTTATTTAAAGAATTAAATGACGGGTAAAACTTAATGTCTAATATATAATATTTGTGTTATCATATAGCACGATGAAGGCGAAAAATATTTTAAAACTCAGGGCTTCGGGTAAAATAAATCTTTATCTAAATGTCTCAAAAAACGGCCGGACTGACGGCTATCATGAGATAAAATCAATAATGCAGAGCGTAAGCCTCTCTGATGAACTTACTTTCGAGATCTTAAAAGGAAATGAAAGTTATAATTCGCAATATAAAAATGGGATCTATATTACCTGCAATAATGAAGACATACCCCTCGACGAAAAAAATTTGGTCCATAAAGCTGCAGCACTTATTCTGGACGGTTATGGTCTGAGAAGCAAATATTCGGTAAAAATCAAAATAGGGAAACATATTCCGGTATGTGCAGGATTGGCCGGAGGCAGCACAAATGCGGCAGCAACCCTCGTTGCACTGGATAAATTATTTGATCTCAACCTAAAATCAATTGATATGATGAATCTGGCAGGTGAAGTAGGATCGGATGTTCCTTTTTGCATAAAAGGCGGGACCACTCTAGCCGAAGGCAGAGGGGAGAAGCTTTCGAAATTACCGCATTTGCCTTTTTACTGGATCGTACTTGCAACAAATGGATGTAAGTTTTTATCGGGAGACGTATATGGAAAGTTTGATTTAATAGGAGCGGAAAAAAAATCGATACACGAAGAACTGGTGAACAATATAATTAAGCATGAGTTCGCTAGTTTCTTCAGGAAACTTCAAAATGATCTGGAAGAGGTAGTAGCAACAGAAGACAAAGAAATACTTGCAATAAAAGGAAAGGCATCTGAACTTGGAGCTATTGCCACACAGATGACCGGAAGCGGGCCCACCGTCTTTGCTTTTTGCGATGACCTTAAAACGGCAATAAAAGTATATGAAGGTCTTAAACCATTATCTTCCGCAGTCTTTTTATCCCACACTACACCTGACAGCCTGGCTATCTCCAATTAAAATCTGAAAATAATCAATAACAGCAATAATTTTTTAATACACCAAATATCCGTTTGAGTTTGAATTTTAAATAATTCTGATATAAAATTTATTAGCTTTGGTGGGGAGTAGCCAAGTGGTAAGGCAACGGGTTTTGGTCCCGTGATCGAAGGTTCGAATCCTTCCTCCCCAGCCAATCTATACGAATTGAATCTAAAAGCTCTTATAATAAAAATAATTTTTAGGTTTGATCTGCAAAGCGCCACCATGCAAGTGTTCCAATTACTCCCGCTATACTTGTAAAACAAAGAATAATGTAACTTATAATTTCCAGATGTTGACCCTCAGCTCCGCTATAAAGAGAAGGGATCATCCATGGGAAATATTGCCCAAGACCAAGGGCATTGATGAACTGTCCGGCTATAAGAGTGACTATCACAAAACCAATAGGCGGCAGGTATCCCCGGCCATAACTTGCAAAAAAAGCTACGGTGGGACAGAGCAGTATGGTGAGAATAGAAGTTATAATAACCGCATAAAAGCTTTGCAGGGCAAGTTCCCCCGACCATCCCGGAATATGAATCATCCATCCTGCCGCCAACCCGACAGCAAACAAAACGAGGGTAAGTAAAAGGCACCAGACGGCCGTTACAATTAATTTCGATAAAACAATGACATGCCGGGAAACGGGCAATGCAAGCATATCTTTTATGGTACGATCGGAATATTCTCTTCCAAAGATCCAGCTTGTTACAAACCCGAATCCTATCAACCCTATCATGCTGGTTATCTGCATGAACAGATTAAAATATGCCGACCAATCAGTTTGTTCCCCGAAAAAGGTCGCTTTGGTACCAAGCAGGCCAAGTTTGCTGACCAGTTCGGGATTCTTTGCGATAAATATTAAAAGCCCCATCATAATAGACATAAAAGCAAAAGCCAGAATTGTTATCGGAAATATTCTTGACCTGCGTACTTTAAGACCTTCGACCCACAAAGCAGATAAAATACCTTTCATTTTACATCTCCTCCAATTACTCCGATTGCTCTTAAAAAATATGACTCCAGGTTTTCCTCTTCTACTTTCAGCAATTTTGGCGGAAGACCCGCATATACTAAAATATTTGCGATATTCTCGGGATGTTTTATTGCCTCATCCCCTTTTACTTCCAGCAACCCTTCTTTGGATTCGTCCACAGAATACCCGTTTTCAAGAAGCTTTAATCTCGCGGCTTTTTTATTATCGGTATCAAGAACGAGCCGTTTCTTGCAAAGGTTCTCCAGTTCATTTGTATCTATTTCCTGTATCAACCTGCCCTGATGAATAATTCCAATCCTTGTGGCAAGCCTGGATATCTCTCCAAGTATATGGCTTGATATAAATATCGTGACTCCATGACTGGAAGCAAGATCTTTCAACAGCTCCCGTATTTCCACAATTCCGGCCGGGTCCAGACCGTTTGCAGGCTCGTCCAGGATTAAAATATCTGGATTGTGTAAAAGTGCCTTTGCCAGACCAAGACGCTGGACATTGCCTAAGGATAGATTTTTTGCTCTTACCTCTTTATAGGGATTTAGTTTTAGCCTGGCAATAATAGTATCGATTGATTTTTTATCGGATATATTGCGCAGGCGGCGTATAATCTCAAGATTTTCACTGACTGAAAGTTCAGGATATGAATATTGTCTTTCCAGAAGATATCCTACATTTTTCCATAAACTGTTATTTCCCGCACTGACTTTTTTTCCGTATAAAAACGATGCGCCCGCCGTAGGATGAATTATTCCGAGAAGTAATAAAATAGTTGTACTCTTACCTGCGCCATTAAGCCCTAAAAAACCATAGATTTCTCCCTTTTTAATGCATATTGATGCATCATTTAAAGCGTGAACTTTGCCATAATATTTTGTCAAATGGTCTGTTCTAATAATACTTTCCATAATTTATATATCTCCTAACCTCTATTTTTTGAGTTTTATACCTATATTATGAAAAATTTAAACTAATAATTTCATATTTTAACTGAAGTGATTTGAAAAATCAATATTTATGTATTAAAATAGTAAATATATTTCATAATTTATAATAATCAGGAGTTTTAATGAATGGATTTGAAAGAAGACGTCAACAAAAAAAAGATTCCATACTGAAAGCAGCAAAAGAGCTTTTTAATCAATATGGTTATAATAAAGTTACTATTGCAGAGATTGCCAGGAAAGCTTCAGTTTCGCAAGTATCAATATATAATTTTTTTCAAAGCAAGGAAAATTTAAAACAGGTATTACTAAAAAAACTTATAAATGATAGTTTAATTGGAATAAAGAAAATCATGGGAAGTCAAGCTTCGATAAAAGTCAAATTTGAGAAAATATTTTCATTAAAAATCAATTTTTTTAAAGACCTTATAACCCATTTTTTTCCCAAATACATCGAGAGTAATATTAATGAAGAGAAGGCAGCAGTAGAAATTAATAAAAAAATAGAAAGTCAGATATTCGATCTTGTTGAAGATGGGAAAAAACAGGGATTACTTGATAATTCAGTTTCTACTCAGTCAATAAGCTTTTTTCTGGAGATTATCCAATATTATTTTTTGAAAAATCCAGATGTTGTAACAAGATTTGAGGAAAATCCGAAACTGGAAAAAGAATTACATGCTTTATTTTTGAAGGCCATAACAAAATAATCTGAAATCTATTAATCCTGAATGATTTCTTATAACAAATTAAGTTTAGTCTCCTTTACTGGATAGAACTATTTTTTCTTTGGTAAGAAAACGGGAAAAATAACAAACTAGTGCCCAGATAACTGCGGCTCCCACGGTATACCATAATAAAAAGGACCAGGATGTCAGGTTTACTACACCCGAGGCTACTCCCAGCGGGATTCCCATCATTAAGCCAAATCCGACTATAAAGGAGGGTGCTATTGCTAAATCGGGATTATTAGCTAAAGAAAAAAGCACGATAAATAAAAGCAACCCAAAAAACAGCAGAGGGTTAATAATAAAACTAGTTATCAGCATTGGAACCGGAAAGAAGAAAATCCCTGTTACTGGCTTTATAGCAATAAGATTTATTACCAGAAGTACTATAAATATAGAGACGATAGAAATGATAAATCCGGGAAGGAAAATAGCCAGACTTTTACCTATCCAGATTTCTTTTGGACCAAGGGCAGTAGCTAAAAGTGATTCAATGTTCCCATTAACCTTCTCTTTTATAATAGGAAAGCTGGCAAATGCCCAGATGAAAGTCATAAGGATGAACAGCGGCAGGAAGTAAGTGATGAGACTTATGATCAGTTCTAATAAGGGCATAGCTGCTTTTACTCTCAGCCATTCCTGATTTTTTAAAGTAAATCCTCCAACTAAAGCAGCAGTGATTGTGATTACAGTAAATACAATGACTATAATCATAAAGGCTCTGGTTTGCCTTAGTTCCGTGAAATCTCTATGAAAGACAATACTGATTTTTCGCAAAACAGAACTCCTAACGTGATAAGACTATTTTCTCTCTGGTAAGACGCGGCTGGAGAAAAATAATTGGGATGATTATTGCAGCAGCTATTCCGAGGTTAACAAGAGCAAAGGACCATGAAGCGACATCCAGGAAACCTCGAATCGCAAGATTTATCATCAGTGAGATCATAACGGGTAAAAAGATCTGGACTATAATATTGCCTGTAGCCGGTTTTCCTGTCAGACCAATAAAGTGGACAAGGAGACTCAGGCAGAAATAGATAAGAGGAGCAGCCAGAAAGCTGCTAACGGCTATCCAGGGATTAAAAATAAAACCTACTGCAGGAACGAAGTATATGTAATTGATGGCAATCAGGGCTATAAGTGCAAGGAATTCCCCCAGAATCAAGCCTGGCAGAAAAATGGCTATACTCTTAGCAATCCAGATATTTTTAGCTTCAAGCGGGGTAGCCAGGAGCGATTCAATGTTCCCTCGCGACTTTTCTCTGGTCATAGACTGGAAGGCAAAGGAATTTAGATTTACCCCCAGGCTGATAAAGCAGGTAGAGTACATGATTAAACCAAGGTAAAGCTCCAGTTTTGATTTATCCGGGAGTCCTGTTTTCATCTCAGGGACTATGAGGAAAATACATAAAGCTATTGTCACACCCAGAACACACATTATTGTCACAGCTATATAAACAATAAGCACAATTTTTAAACGAAGATTGTTTTTAATGCTGTTTAAGATAACCAGATAAGTTTCTCTCATGATGGTTCGACCTCTTTTAAAATAGCTGCATATATTTCTTCGAGAGATGCCTCTTTTTTTACTGCTTCTTCAATTTTTACACCGCGGCCGGAGAGAAAGCCGATTATATCCGATATTTCAGTTCCCTCCCGGGGTGAGAAAATAAGTGTTCTTTCCTTCTTTTCTTTAAATCCCAGGTAAGATAAACTTTTTAGTTCGGTCAGCAGGGATTCCGGAATATTTTGAACAGTTTTGATTACCACTCCTCCGCTGCCCATTTTCTTGCGTAAGTTTTCAAGTTCGCCATAGAGTTTTATTTCTCCCCTGTCTATAAGGGCAATACGATTACAGATCCGCTGTACCTCATCAAGATTATGGGAACTCAAGAAAATAGTTTTATTTTCTTTACGTACTATATCGAGCATGATTTGTCTTATCTCGATCTGCCCCGATGGATCAACTCCGGCTGTAGGCTCATCAAGAATTAGAACCTCCGGATCATGCACAAGAGATCTGGCAAGTGCCAACCTTTGTCTCATTCCTCTGGAGTAGGTGCCTACTTTATCCTTGGACCTATCCTCAAGATCCATCATGCTCAGGAGTTCATGGATTCTCTCGCCGGTTTTAGACAACCCATAGATTTGAGAGTAATAAATCATATTCTCTTCGGCTGTCATATTTTCATAAAGGCCATCGGAATCAAGAATAAAACCTATTTTTCTTCGAATTTGACTGAGATTTATATCCTGTCCCAGAATATCCAGTTTACCCGAATTAGCTTGAAACAAACCGAGGAGTATCCTTATGGTTGTAGTCTTGCCGGCTCCATTAGGACCGAGGTATCCAAAGATATCTCCTTTTCCTACAGTAAAACTAATTCCTTTTAAGATCTCACGACTTCCAAGTGTCTTTTTGATATTTTCTATGCTTATTACTGAATTCATTAAATATAATTATTCTTATTGATTATTTTAGATTCTTTTTTTCGTTAAATCATACTGAGAAGTTAGATTATTGTCAAAAGAATAACAGACAAATCATTTGTATTTTAAGGTATGGTGGGTGGTATTGGATTTGAACCAATGACCTCTGCGATGTCAACGCAGCGCTCTAACCAGTCTGAGCTAACCGCCCACTTTTTTAATTTTACCAGAGCATTAAAGCTCAAGTCAAAAAAGCTATTTTCATTCATTTCTTCTTGCCGTAAAACTAAGGATTATAAGATAAATTATTAAAAAGACACTAAAAATCGCCCCGGGGACAGAAGCCCTTTCACCAAACAGGCCGAGGGCTATAGTGGCTGCGAAGGGGCCATTTTTTACGGTACCAAAAAGAACGAAGCTTTTTCTAGTCGAACTTTTAAACTTTAATTTTTTAAGAATTAAATTTAGCAGTAACCATAAACCCGAAATCGAAATGAGAGAGATTAGAGAAATAATTCCCAGAATTTTTAAATCTTTAAAAAATAAATTTCTATTTAACGCAATTACTACAAAGATTATTACAAACAATCCCCAGTTGACTATAGTTCCTCTATGTCTGGTAATATATTTGTCCCATTTAAATCTGATAAGGATCTGTGACACGATCATTGGTCCTATAATTACTTCGATAAACAGGATGATTAGTTTTAGCGGCTGGACAAAATTACTTCCTATAAAAATGATACCGGCTAGCGGGAATATAGCCATTATGGCAATATAGCTTGAAACCATTCCAACGATAGAAAACTTTTCATCTCCACCCAGTATTCTGGTAAAAGGAGGGATTGCCACTCCTGGAGGGGCACAGGCTAAAATAACAAAGCCGATCCATAGCTCGTTGTCCCGGATAAGAAATTTTGCAAGCAGTAATAATACTGCTCCAAAAATAAAATAACCTACAAGTATCGAATATAAAGCCGGCTTAATAAGAGATTTGAAATTCAAAAAATTCTCAAATGGGAATTGCACCAGAGATGCAACCATTACGATTGCAAGTACGGGGATTGCCAGATGCTTGATCCAGGTTCCTGCACTATCTCCAATAAGAAATCCTAATGTGAGGGCTAAAATGAAAATGAAATTTCTGTTTTTTAAGATTTTTATTACGGACATGATTAAAAATTATATTAAAATTTTTATTTTAAGTCATTAAAATCATCTTAAAAATTGGCATGCACTCAATTTAAAGTTATAATTTATATTAATTTTTTAAAAATAAAAGGAGGTAGGAGATGACAAGGAGAGTTTATTTTAGGGAGATTTACCTGTATATCGTTTGCATTATTGCCATTATAATTTTTATAGTGGGGTTGATTATGGTTTATAATGGTACAGTAGATTACGTAAGGCCTGCGACTTATATGACAAAATCCAGTGTAGTAGCAATGTATTCGAAAGAACAATATCCGGACTTATCCGCAGATGAAATAAATAGATTGGCCGAAGAAGAGCTAGAAGCCTCTATTCAGAATGCAAAGGATATGGCTTTTAAAGATTTATTGAGAGGTGTGCTGCTTGTTGTTATAGCAATTCCGCTTTTTGCTTTTCACTGGAAAAAAGCACAGGCTATGTGGAACATTAATTTAGAGGCAAAAGATATTGATTAGCGTTTTTTAGGCTATTTAAAATTTAAATCTATTATTTTAACGGATTTTGATTATGCTCTCTGGTACTTATTTAGAGATTTTCCACAGCGACCTGCTGACTGGTATTATAATCCAGATGGGCCCTGCCACCCATATTCCTCAGATAATAATTACCGCTTCAGCTGCCTGTGTCAATTGTCAAATATAATATAATAAAAAATCTCTTAATACTATTAACTTTCTAAAAAAATTGATCCGGATTTAAATAAATACTATTTTTTTATGTAGAATATTGTAAAATAAATTTTGACCCCAGAAGAAAAGGAGATCTATGAATAATATAGCTATAGTAACTGATACCACATCTGATATTCCTGCGGAGCTTGCAAAGAAATATAATATAAAAATAATACCTCTATATATCGGATTTGGTGGTAAATTATATCTTGAAGGAAAAGAAATAACCAGTGGTGAAGTATTTGAGAAACTGGAATCAGGAGTTAAAATCCGAACCTCTACACCTTCCGTGGGTGATTTTGTGAAACTATACAGGGACATGGTAGAAGGAGGGAAAAAGACCCTGATTTATTCGATTCATGTCAGTTCAAAACTATCAGGGACTGCGAATTCCGCAAGTCAGGCAAGCAAATTTTTTCCAAAGGTAAAGATTAAAGTTATCGATTCAAAAACTGCAGCCACCAGTCTTGGTTTTATAGCTCTGGAAGCCGCAAGGGCTGCAGAAAGAGGTGAAAGTGAGGAAGAAATAGACAGCATTATAGAATTTTTAATAAAGAGAAGTAAAATGTTTGCTACTTTTGAAAATTTCGAATATTTATTCATGGGAGGAAGGGCTCCATTTTTGGGAAAATTCTTAGCAAAATCAATAAGACTTAAACCAATAATTACAATTGGCAGCGATGGCAGGGTGAAGCTAAAGAAATTTGTGAGCAGTAAAAAGAATTCTATTATTGAGCTCTATAAACAGATCGGAAAAGACACATTTTATACCGGCAAGAAAAAAATCGGTATCTTTTATGGTTCGGATATCAAACCGGCTCTGGAACTGGAAAAAATGATAAGAGAAGACGACAGGATTAAGGTCGATGAGCTGATTTTGACTGAAGTTACTACGATTATGAGTGCCCATACCGGTCCCGGGATATGGGGGGCCACTTCCTGTCCGGTCATATCCGAAAGAAATATAACCGAGCTGAAGGATGCCCTCAGAAACCTGTCCGAAAAGAGTAGAGATGCACTAAAATATATTTCAAAAGACTGGTCCGAGAAAAACAAAGTGATTTTAAAAGACGCAATGAAGAAATTCCTGAATAAAAGCAGAGATGTTTTTGATGATTTATTCGAAAAAAGTGAGGATACTTTTGAAAGTTTATCCGAAAAAAGTAAAGACGCTACCAGAGATATCTCTGGTAGAAGCGAGGTCATGGCCAGAGATCTATCAGATAGGGGTAAGGAAGCCTTAAAGGATGCGATAAAAAAATTGTACAAAAAAAGTAGGTCAGCTTCGAAAGATCTATCCGAAAAAAGTAAAAAAGCCTTAAAAGAGGCTTTAATAAATCTGGCCGAGAAAATCAAATAAAACAAAATTAAATTTTAAACTGACATTTTTGAATCACAGAATTAAACTAATTGCATATAAAATATGACAAATCACCATCATAATAGTAAACAGGATAGTACTTCAAATATAAAAACAGCATTTTTTTTGAATCTGGGATTTACTATTATTGAAATAATAGGGGGATTATGGACGAACAGTATTGCCATCATATCCGATGCATTACATGATTCAGGGGACAGTCTCTCGCTTGGATTGTCCTGGCTGCTGGAAAAATATTCCAGGAAGAAGAAGGATGAAAAATATTCATACGGATATAGAAGATATTCATTACTTGCAGCTTTGATAAATGGTTTGATATTGATCCTCGGTTCGGTATATGTATTATCCCAGGCAATACCTCGCATATTCAATCCTGAACAGCCAAACGCCAAAGGGATGTTTTTTTTTGCGATAGGCGGCGTCGTTATAAATGGGATTGCTGCACTTCGTCTCAGGAGGGGGAGATCCTTAAACGAGAGAATTATAACACTCCATCTTCTGGATGATATTTTAGGCTGGGCGGCTATTCTTGTCATAAGCATCATAATGATGTTTAAAAATATCCCCATACTGGATCCTATACTTTCAATCGTTATCACAATTTATATTTTGTATAATGTTGTGGTTAATCTGAAAAAGACTTTTTCTGTTTTTCTACAGGCTGTTCCAACCGGAATAAACATTAAAGAGATTGAAGATAAAATTCGAAAAATTGATAAGGTTACAGGTATCCATCACACTCATATATGGTCCATCGATAGTTTAAACAATGTTTTGACAACTCATATTGTCGTAAAAGACAATACAACTACTGAGGAATTAACCGATATAAAGAGACAGGTTAAAGAACTTATAGGGTCTTTGGATCTGGGGCATTCTACCGTAGAAGTTGAATTTGAGAGCGAGTTCTGCAAGATGAGAGACAGGGAATGTTTCTAGAGTATCTTTAGTATTATTTTAATATAATTTATAATCCCGATTAAATCTCAATTTTTAAAAGATTTCTTGATATTCCGTAAAGAAGATCCCCTATCCTTTCAAGGTGCAGGATAATATCGGCGAAGACTACTCCCGAAAGCGGCATACAATCACCATTCTGAAGTCTTTTAAGATGAGAGGTTCGGATTTTTTTTACAAGTAAGTCTATTTCTGTTTCGATTTTTTCACATTTTTTGAGCTGGTTTATATTGTTTTTTTCCATACCCGATGTCAGAGAGTTGAACAGGTGGTTAACTTTATTGACTGCCGATTCCAGATCCTGGAGAGCAATTTTACTGAAATTCATATTATTCTCTTCTTTTACCAGCATCAGATAGAGCATACTTTCGGTATGGTCAGCAGCTCTTTCGGCATCATAAGCTATATGCAGTAGATTGGTGAGTTTGTTTGAAAGCTTTAGGCCTAATGATTTTTGAGAAATCCTGGTAAGATATCTTATAATATCTTCAGTGATACTATCAACGGCATATTCTCTATCGAGTACCTTCTTTTCGATTATGACATCTTTTTTATTTAGTCTTTCATATGAAAGATTTAACATATTCTGAGCTATTTTGATTACACGCAGTAACTCTTTTTTAGCCAGATCAAGTGAAACAGATGGGGTGTTAATCAATCTGCTGTCCAGATATAAAGCATTTTTTTGGACTATTATATCCTTCCCTGGATATAGTTTGATAACCAATTTTTCAAATAATCCAATCATAGGAAATAAAATTATAGTCGTAGTTACATTGAATATTGTATGCATATTGGCTATCTGGTGGGGAACTGTACTTCCAATACGGGGTAAAAGTAATGGACCAAGCTTGAATCCATATAACAAAGTAAAAAACAGTATAGTTCCAAATATCTTAAATAATAAATGAGCAAATGCGGTTCTGCGGGCTGTAACTGTGGTGCCGATACTTGCAATCATAGCGGTTGTGCAGGTTCCGATATTATCACCAAACAAAACCGGTACAGCTGCGCTTATTGGTATTAAACCCTGTGATGCGAGAGCTATAAGCAGGCCAATAGTTGCGGAACTACTCTGTAATATCGATGTCATTATCAGTCCTACGAGTAAGCCAAGGAATGGGTTTTTGCTGAACGTCAGCAGAAAATTTTTAAAAGCTATGTTGTCTCTTAAATTTTCAAGCGCTAACTTCATTAAATTCATGCCAAGAAACAATAATCCCAGACCTATTATTGCCATTCCTATATTTTTATATCTTCGCCTTTTGCTGATAAAAAACAAAAGAAAACCAATAATTATCAACGGAAAAGAAAGAATATCAATAATATTAAAGGAAACTATCTGGGCTGTGATAGTAGTGCCGATATTTGCACCCATTATAATTCCTATTGATGTCTTTAACGTCATCAAGCCTGCATTGACAAATCCGATGGTCATTACCGAAGTGGCGCTGCTGCTCTGGATCACCATTGTTGTCACGAGCCCAACCAGTACGGAAGCCCAGGGTCTTTTTTGAAGTATATTGATTATTGATTTAAGGCTGTTAGAAGTGACTTTTTGAAGGCTGTCACTTAAAGTAGTCATACCAAAAATGAATAAGGCAAGACCACCCAGAACCTGAATAACCAATTTGAAATACATAGATTAAGGTATTTTGAATTTATATTGGCTAGTAGTGATTATAATAAATTAAAATGAATTATTAAATAAAAAAATAAAATGAATTTTTATTTATGGTGCCAGGATTTATAAAATCAATTTGTAAATGTTGAGCAGCCACTTTAAATGAAAAATTGCATATCGGATTCCTGGGCCTGTTCTATAAAGAATGCTACTCCCACACAGGCCACTACCTCATCGATCATTTTCTCCCTTGGAATTTCAAGGATGCTCATACTCATCTGGCAGCCATATAGTTTTACGCCCAGTTCTATTGCCATTTGTCTGAGTGCTGGCAGTGTTGCAGCGTTTTTTGATCTCATCATTTTCCCAAACATCCAGCGTCCCAGGCCGCCGAAGCTGTACTTACTTGGTGAAGCTTTGCTTATGTCTCCTCTTTCCATGATACCCATCATCTTTCCCATAAAACTCTTACCGGTTAAAGTTTTTTTCTTTAAAGCCCTGAGCCCCCAGAAAGTAAAGAACATGGTAACTTCGATATTGGAAGCTGCCGCACCTGTTGCTATGATAAAAGCAGCCATGAGTTTATCAAGATCTCCGCTGAATACGACCATTGCCAGTTTTTTCTTTTTCTTATTATCTGCCATTACATAAACACCTCCCCTAATAACAAAGTATATCCATTGTAATAACCGATGAAAAGATAAAAATTCAGGTTACAGCTTCAACTATAAACCTTATTCCAAGATAAAATAAAAATATACTGCAGGCAATAAGAATACCATTATATATTTTCTGGTTAAAAAATTTGCGTCCGGTATTGACCAGAAATCCGATAAATAAATACCATATAAAATCCGCACTAATGTGGCCGATATAAAAAGAGGAAATGCCGGCAATGTTGAATTTCACACTTTTTAAAAGAAATACCGCTCCTATACTGATCCACCAGATAAACCAGTAGGGGTTCATAAGGCTGATAAGGATACCTTTGAATATTACTGTAATGGTTGATTTTCCGGTAATGGTTCTTTGTTTTAATACAGACTTGAAATCTATGATAAATTTCTTCTTGAAAATCGAGACTATAATATCGATTCCTATGTACAGGAGAAAAATGCCTCCCAGGAGTCCGATTATCTTTGCAATAAGAGGATTATCGAGAAATTTTAATATTCCTAGGAAAAAGCCTATTACTACCACTAACTCCAATATGGAATGGCCGACTACGATAAAAAAAGATGTCCAGAAACCTTTACTGGCGACACTGCTTATTACCAGTGTAAGCATAGGGCCCGGTACAAGTGCACCGGAGAAAGCTACAATCATCGATCCTATAAAAATCTGGTAAATCTCATTCATTATGCAATTTTATTTTCCAGTCTTCCTATTTTCTCGATCTCGCATATTACTGTGTCCCCGGGCTTCAATATTTTTTTCTCTTTCATAAAGATCCCAACTCCCGCAGGGGTTCCGGTGGATATAAGATCACCTGCCTCTAAGGTAATAGATCTCGAGATATAAGATATGAGTTTGTAAACACCAAATATCATATCTGACGTGTTTCCGTTCTGTCTTAGCTCACTGTTTACATAAGATTTCAGATTCAGATTTTGAGGATCTTCTATTATATCTTTATCAACAATAGCCGGTCCGATGGGTCCAAAAGTATCGAAACTTTTTGAACGGAACCACTGCGACTCATTTTTCTGGATGTCTCTGGCTGTAATGTCATTCATTATGGTGTAACCGTAAATATAATCAGATACTCTGTCTTCAGAAATATCTTTCATCTTTTTACCTATTACTACCGCAAGTTCTACTTCATAATCAAGTTCTTTTACTTCGGGAGGGGACATTATATATTCACCATTCTTTATAATGCAACTCCTTGCTTTTGAAAAAAGTACCGGGTTTTCAGGAAAGCGGCCGTCCTGTTCTTTAACATGAGATCTATAATTCATTCCCACGCATATTATTTTACCAGGGATGTAAGTATTTATATCCGGTTTAAAAAGCATAATTACTCCTTGAGTTTAAATATGGTTTATTTTAATTCCATAGGGTTTATATTTTAATTTTTTTCACCTTTTTATGGAAGAGTTGATCTCAGGAAAAGTATAATTTTAAGAAAGTAATTAAAATATTCGGCTTGAAGAATACAGATGAAATTTTCTTTGATAACGCTTGACAAAGATATTTCATTCTGGTATTTTTAGTTTCACTATATAAAACTATATTTCATTATTAGAAACTTCATAAATGGTAGAAACTTTAGTAAGATTTTTCAAAATAATAGATTTATTGGAAAATAGCAGTGAATTAAGGCTTAAAGATATTTCAGATAAGTTAGATATAGATAAAAGCACAATTCATAGATTTCTAAAAACACTTCTGAAATATAATTATATTAAAATAAATCCTGCTAATAAAAAATACAGCCTTGGATTAAAATTTTTAAATATATCCACAAAAATAATTGATTCTATAGATATTAGGAATATTGCACATCCATATCTTATGGAACTTGAAAAATATTCCAATGAAACAATACACCTGACAACATTTGATGGGAAGAGAGTTGTTTATATAGATAAAATTGAAAGCATCAAACCTATAAGAATGTATTCTAGAATCGGAAATATAGCTCCTATAAATTGTACCGCAGCGGGTAAAGTGATCCTGGCATTTCAAAAGGAGGAAGTTATAAATGACATAATTGAGAGTCTCGATTTTATACCACTTACAAAGAATACAATAATTAATAAAGAGCAGTTTCTTAAAGCCTTAGAAAATATTATAAGTGATGGGTTTGCGATTGACGATTCGGAACATGAGGAAAATATTTGTTGTATCGCTGCACCGATCAGAGATTATACCAGAAAAGTCAGTCATGCCCTGAGCATATCCGCAATAAAAACAAGAATGAATTTATCAAAATTACTTAGATTTAAAGATACTCTGATAGAGAAAGCAGATATGATTTCAAAAGAATTAGGGTTTATCGAAAAGTAATTTCAAAGATTTAAAGTAATTTTAAAAAATATGTTAGTCATAGGGATACTAAAATAATACTGAGGAAACAATATAAAGTGAGGTGATGATGGATGAATAAAAAGAGATTTGCTTATGTGACTAATATAATCTCATATTACATTAGATTATATCAGAGCGCAACACAAACAAATCTCAACAGAAATTTACCAGAGATAATTTGAAAAGTAAAGTAAGGGAGGTGGTATAAAGAAGCGATAATGTATGCTTTTTACAATCGATAGTTTTTTAAAGAAAGGATTTTGAAAATGAAAAAATCGTTATTATGGATAATAGTTTTGATATTAAGTATGTCAATGGTTGCAACTTTTTCACTTGTAGGTTGTAAAGAAGAAGCTGCAGAAGAAGAAGTGGCAGAGGAGGAAGAAGTAGCAGAAGAAGAAGTGGCAGAAGAAGAAGCAGCAGAAGAAGTTGAAGAAGTAGAAGAAAAGGCAGCACCCGGAACATATACAATGAGAATCGGTCATACACATGGAATTGATATGCCCAGGCATTTATCTTTGTTGATGTTTGAACAATTAGTTGAGAAAAATTCAGAGGGTGCCATAGGGGTAGAAGTATATCCATTAGGTCAACTTGGATCTGAAGCTGAGATGGTTGAATCAGTTAAAATGGGAACATTGGAAGCATCCAGGGCAGGTATGTTTGATTTGGTTGCAAATGAATTATCTGCATATATGATGCCTTTCTTGTTTAATTCTCAGGAAGACTTCGTAAAAATTGCAGACGGACCTATTGGAGATGAAATCGCTGCTGCTGGTTTGAAAAACGGTGTTGCTATTCTTGCAACTGGAGATGCAGGAGGGCTAAGGCAGTGGACAAATAATGTAAGGCCTATTACAACTCCGGATGATATGAAAGGCATTAAAATGAGAACTCCCGGAGTAGAAGCTATTATAAAAATTATAGAGGCTATAGGAGGAAACCCGGTTGCCATCGATTATAGTGAACTGTACATGGCATTGAAAACAGGTGTTGCAGACGGTGAGGAAAATCCGATAGTTAACATCTATGATAAAAAATTCTATGAAGTCCAGAAATATATTACAATGTCCAACTATCAGATACATCCGGATCCTTTCTATGTTAGCTCTATATGGTTTGATGCACTACCCGCTTATCTACAGGATATAGTCGTCGACGCATCCAGAGAAATGATGATATATAGTAATAGGTTAATGCTGGAGAAAGAAGCAGCATTCTTTCCCACAATTGAAGAAAATATGGAAGTTACTTACCTGACTGATGAACAGAGGCAGGTATTTATTGATGTAACCTCATCTGTAGTAGATTACTTTGTTGGTGAAGGATGGTTTAGCGCAGATCTTATTCAGAGTATACGTGATGAATTGAAATAAGAAAGTAATTTGAAGTAAGAAGAATATATGGAAGAGAGAGTGTAATTCTACCTTTCTCTTCCATATACGGATAAAGGTACTTCAGGGAGAAAAACAGTGAAAGTATTAAAGAAAATATTTAGCGGGTTTTTTTGCGGCCTTGATAATGGTTTGTTTTACTGGAATTTTACGCTTATGAGTGCCGTGGTACTTCTTGTTATAACAACAGTATTTTTAAGATATCTTTTTAATATCAATTTTAACTGGGCCGAAGAATTGATTATATTTTTATTTATTGCAACAACTTTTTTTGGTTCAGTTTTAGGAGTAAAAGAGGATGAACATGTTAGGATATCACTGTTAAAAGATAAATTGCCCCCGAAAATAAAAATAATCTTTGAGATATTAATAAGTTGCATAATTATTAGCGTTGTAGTTGCTTCAGCATTTCTTAGCAGGGACTGGATTGTAAGAGCAGGAGGATCGCTGTCACCGGGTATAAAAATACCTTATCTTTCTATATATATAATATTACCAATAGCGTTTGTATTAATTGCAATATACGAGTGCAGGGAAATTGTATTAAAAATCAATGATTTTAAGAGGAAAATAAATAACTCTTGACTATATCTATAATATTTAAAAGGAGAATATCCAGATGCCGGTAGCATTATTAATAGGAACATTTTTTATACTTATTGCTATAGGGGTACCAATTGCTTTTGCTTTAGGCGGATCAAGTATATTATATCTTCTAATTTATAGACCGGAACTTACTGCAATGGTGCCTCTGCGTATCTGGTCGGGCACGAATAGTTTTGTAATGCTTGCACTGCCTTTATTTATACTGGCAGGTGAACTTATGAACAGAGGCGGTGTCACAAAAAGGATTGTAGATTTTTGCGGTTATGTGGTAAGACCGATTAGAGGTGGGCTCGGTGAAGTTAATGTAATTGCAAGTATGATTTTTGGCGGTATCTCGGGTTCATCGGTTGCAGATACTTCAGCACTTGGATCGGTACTTATTCCCCAGATGATTGAAAAAGGATATCCAAAACCGGTAGCAGTAGGTATTACAGTAGCTTCATCCACAATGGGAATGATTATACCTCCCAGCGTACCCATGCTTTTATATGCAATGATATCAGGTGAATCAGTAGGTGCCCTGTTTCTGGCGGGAGCAATACCGGGACTCCTGATTGGCGTAACTCAGATTATACTGGTCTGGATTATTTCAAAAAAGAGACATTATCATCCGGAACATTTGAAGTTTAATAAAAGACATTTTGCTCATACAATGAGAGATGGCTCGCTTGCAGTACTAATGCCTGTACTTATTGTGGCATCCATAACATTCGGTGTTGCGACGCCGACAGAAGTTGCCGGAATTGCTGTTTTATATGCCATTTTATTAGGATTTTTACTTTACAGGGAATTGAAGGGAAAAGATCTCCTGCAGGTTGTTAAAAGGGCTTTTCTATCATCAAGCAGTATAATGATTATTATTGGATTTTCTATGATTTTTTCATGGATTCTGGTAATTGAAAAGGTGCCTCAATTAATAGCAAATTTTTTCCTGGGTCTGGACATACATAGATTTTGGATCCTGCTGATATTAGATATTATTATTTTAATCATAGGAACATTTATTGATGTTACGCCTGCGCTATTACTTGTGGTACCAATGTTAATGCCGGTAATGAAGGGAATTGGAATAAGTGGATTGCAATTTGGGGCCATTATGATAGTTGGAGTAGCAATAGGCCTGGTTACACCCCCTGTTGGTATGTGCTTGAATGCAGCCGCTAAAATATCCAAAATGGAAATAACTGATATATTTAAAGGGGCAGTGCCTTATTTAGTCTGTAATTTAATAATTTTACTGCTTGTTACTTTTATCCCGGAACTTTCACTCTGGTTACCGAGGGTGGCTGGTTTTTAAATAAATTTAATTAATATCTGTATATATATTAAGAAAATTTTAAATTGGTCTTATACCAGGTTCAGTAAATAAGAGGCATTAATTTTAAGCAGTGTTATCTTAATTATTTTAAATGCCCCTGTAGCTGTTACGGGTTTTAAAAACAGCTATAAAAAGGATAATTGGAAAAAATAATAGGAGGAAATAAAAATGGAGATCAGGCAGTCATCAAATTCAAAAGACGCAAAACATTACACGACAGAGAGACTGAGGGAAGAATTTCTAGTTGAAGATTTATTTATAAGCGGAAAGATTAAGAGGGTTTACAGCCAGATTGACAGAATAATAGTAATGGGTATTGTTCCTGTAGGTGGAACAATCGAGTTAGGACAAAACCTTGATATAATGCATAATCTTGGAACGGATTACTTTCTTGAAAGAAGAGAGCTCGGGGTTATCAATATGGGAGAAAAAGGCAGTATTACTGTTGATGGAAAGAAATATGAAATGAACTCAAGAGACGGCCTTTATGTAGGCAAGGGAGCAAAAGAAATTCTGTTTGAAAGTGAAGATCTAAATAAGCCTGCAAAATTTTATGCATTGAGCGCACCGGCGCATAAGACTTATGAGACCACTCATATAGATATTTCCAAAGCTAATAAAGTCGATATGGGAAGTGATGAGAATTGCAATAAAAGAGTAATAAACCAGTACATCCAGCCGGGTGTGGTGGAAAGCTGCCAGCTATGCATGGGACTGACACAGATGGCGCCCGGAAACGTGTGGAACACCATGCCCTGCCATACACACCAGAGGAGAATGGAAGTATATGCATACTTTGACCTCCCTGAAGATGCCATGGTATTTCATTATATCGGGGAACCCAGCCAAACAAGGCATATCATTATGAAAAATGAACAGGCAGCAATAACTCCGAGCTGGTCCATTCATTCAGGATGCGGGACGTGCGCTTATTCATTTATCTGGGGAATGGTGGGAGAGAACCAGACATTTACAGATATGGATTCTGTTGAATTAAAAGAAATGAAATAATTATTAAAAAACCGGGAGAAGAAATATGATAATAGATAAATTTAATTTAGAAGGAAAGGTTGCAATAGTGACCGGCAGCAGTACGGGACTGGGCCAGGGAATGATAATAGGTCTTGCTGAAGCAGGTGCCGATATAGCGGGGGTAGATTATATAGAATCAACAGAGACTAGAGAAAAAGTAGAGAAGATCGGGAGAAAATTTTTAGAAATAAAAGCAAACTTATTAACCACAGAATCTGTAAAAGGAATAATAGAAAAAACCGTAAAAGAATATGGCAGAGTAGATATTTTAATAAATAATGCAGGGATTATCAGAAGGGAAGATGCAATAAATTTTGCAGAAAAAGACTGGGATGATGTGATGAGTATCAATGTAAAGACTTTATTCTTCTTTTCACAGGCTATTGCAAAACAATTCATAAGACAAAAAACAGGCGGCAAAATAATTAATGTTGCATCAATGCTTTCATTCCAGGGTGGAATCAGGGTTCCTTCATATACGGCAAGTAAGAGTGCCGTTATGGGATTAACAAGAGCATTAGCCAATGAATGGGCGAAATATAATATAAATGTTAATGCAATTGCACCCGGGTATATGGCTACTAATAATACAAAAGCATTAAGAGAAGATAAAGATAGAAGCAATGCTATCCTGGATAGAATCCCAGCTGGAAGATGGGGATTACCGGAAGATGTAGCGGGACCTGCAGTATTTTTAGCGTCTGAAGCAGCAAATTATATTAATGGATATACAATTGCTGTAGATGGTGGTTGGTTAGCCAGGTAAACATTGGGGAAAATAATTTTTTAGATTTATAAAAATTGTTAGGTAAATTATCTATTATAAATAAAAAAATATGATAGATTTATTGGTAGTGAATAAAATAAAAGATGTTTGATAGTGAAGAGCCTAAATATTGGATAAATAAATTTTAAGGAGGATCATAATTGAATAATGTTCTGAAAAAGATAGGAGATATAGGCTTGGTTCCTGTAGTTGTAATAGATGATGCAGAACTTGCAGTACTGACAGCAAAAGCATTGCTAGACGGTGGCCTTGATGTTATGGAAATTACAATGCGTACAGAAGAGGGTATTAAAGCAATAAAAAAAGTTAAAGAAGCCTATCCCCGGATGCTTCTGGGTGCTGGTACCATTCTTTCAATAGAAAAAGCGGAAGAGTCCGTAGAAGCAGGAGCGGAATTTATTGTATCACCGGGGCTAAATCCTGAACTTATTGAATGGTGTATTGACAAAAATATAGCCATAACACCCGGAGTTATTACACCAACAGAAATACAGCAGGCTCTAAATTTTAGTCTTACAATACTGAAATATTTCCCGGCCAATATATTTGGTGGTATCAAAGGTTGTGAAGCATTATATGGTCCGTACAGAATGGTTAAATTTATACCAACCGGCGGAGTAAGCAACGAAAATCTGGCGGGTTTTGCGGACAAACCATATATACATGCAATAGGGGGAGGATGGTTGTGTAAACCTTCAGATATTAACGCTGGTAACTTCGATAAAATTACCAGGATTGTAAAGGAATCTATTAATATATTGCTGGGATTCGAGTTTGCTCATATTGGGATCAATACTGAAAGTGAAAAGGAATCATTGGCTATTGCTGAAATGTTTTCAAATGCTTTTGGATTTAATCTAAAAAGAGGTAATTCATCTAATTTTTCCGGCTCAGGAATAGAAGTAAATAAGTCCAGAGGCCGTGGGACCATCGGACATTTAGCAATTAGAACAAGTAGTGTTCCAAGAGCAGTATACTATCTTGAAAAGAAGGGGTATAGAGTGGATTGGAGCACAAGAAAGGGAACTGAAGAAAAGCCGATTTCAGTATATTTGGAAAGTGAAATGGGTGGTTTTGCTGTACATCTCTTACAAAAGTAAAGGAGGATAGGGAATGAAAATAAAAAGAATGGTGACCTTTGGAGAGGTAATGTTAAGATTAAATTCACCAGGCTCGGAGAGGCTTTTCCAGTCCCCTTTACTTGAAGCAACTTTTGGCGGCGGCGAGGCAAATGTGGCCATATCTCTTGCGAATTTTGGCATGGATGTCGCTTTTTGCACAGCATTACCAAAAAATATAATTGGAAATGCCTGCGAGAATGAATTAAGAAAATGGGGGGTAGATACTTCTTTGATAATACACAATGACGGGAGAATGGGGATTTACTTCCTTGAAAATGGGGCAAACCAGCGTCCTTCGATTGTAGTTTATGACAGGGATTATTCAGCTATCTCGCTGGCGAAACCCGGTGACATAGATTGGGAAAATATTTTTAAAAATGCGGGATGGTTCCACATCACCGGGATAACTCCGGCCATATCTGAAAATGCCATGAAGCTTTCTTTAGAAGCCGTAAAGAAAGCCAGAGAAAGTGGAGTAACTGTATCCTGTGATTTTAACTTCAGGAAAAACCTCTGGAAATATGGTAAAGAAGCTACAGATATAATGCCTGAAATTGTAAAATATGTCGATTATGGTATCGCAAATGAAGAAGATTGTCAGAAATCTCTGGGGATTAGGATTGATGTAGAAGTTGAAAGCGGAGTGCTTGATACAGAGAAATACAGGGTACTAACAGAAAAAGTTCTGCAAACGTTTCCAAACCTGAAGGCCATAGCTATAACTCTAAGGGAAAGTATAAGTGCTGATATTAATGGATGGTCAGGATGCATGAACGATAGGAGTAATTTCTATTTGAGCAAAAAGTATGAAATCAGGGATATTGTCGACAGAGTGGGCGGAGGCGATTCTTTTGCTGCCGGACTGATATATGGTCTGAATACTTATAAAGATAAGCAGCAGGCACTGGAATTTGCAGTGGCAGCAAGCTGCCTGAAACATTCGATATCGGGAGATTTCAATAGAGTTTCAATTTCAGAAGTAGAAAAGCTAATGGGAGGTGACACTTCAGGAAGGGTACAAAGATAACCCTTGATTAAGTTATTTTATAAGTATTAAAATCATGATTCTGCAATTCAGCTATTAGATTTCAATAACATAAAAGATTTAAGCTATTCAAGGAGGGGCAAAACAATGCTAAAAGAAGACACAGCCATTTTCAAGAGTAACGGGACGGTAAAGATAACTGTCGTCAACAAACTTGATATTGACCGACCCGGTCAGACTATCGAGCTTTCGGCCAAAGATTTATCAGCACTTGGCGAAAAGGATCTAACCAAAATACATGTTAAGGATACAAATGGTAAGGAGCTGCTCTGCCAGGCAGTGGATACCAATGGGGACTACACCCCGGAACAGTTGATATTCCAGGCGGACTTTGCTGCGGGACAAACCCGGATTTTCACAGCTATCGTGGGTGATAAGAGGGTGTATACCAAAGCCCAGTTTAGTGCTTATGGCCGCTTTGTACAAGAGCGGTGCGACGACTTCTGCTGGGAAAATGATCGCATTGCCTTTCGAATTTACGGAAAGACACTGGAGACATGTGTCCTATATCCGTTGACCAGCAGCACAGTGGACATATGGTCAAAGCGTACGTCCCGCCTGGTCATAAATGACTGGTATATGGTGGATAACTACCATGGAGACACAGGAGAAGGCGGGGATTTCTACTCGGCCGGGCTAAGCCGCGGATGTGGCGGTAATGGTCTGTGGGCGGCAGACAGGCTCTGGGTTTCCAAGAACTTTGTAAGTTCCCGTACCCTGACTAACGGGCCGATCCGCGTGATGTTTGAGTTGACCTATGAACCGTTCGAAGTCAACGGGATAATGGTTTCTGAGGTTAAGCGGATTTCTCTGGATGCAGGGCAGAATCTGACTCACTATCAAAGCATCTACAAACCTGAAAAGCAAACAGTCATGATCACCGGCGCCGGGCTCAAGAAGGTCATAGGGGAGCGTTGGAATATCAACGAAGAGAGGGGCTGGCTGGTCAAGTGGGAACCCATGGAGATGAATGGCGGCGAGCAGGGACTGGCGGTCATAGTGAACCCCAGGCTCTATGAGAAACAGACGGAAGACCAATACAACCTTCTTATGTTGGCCCGGGTACCAGACGACAACAGGGCTTCTTATTGGGCCGGTTTCTGCTGGGATAGGAGTGGCCAGTTTGCAGGCTATGAGGCATGGAAGACATATGTAGATCAATTCGCCCAGGGACTACTCTCGCCGATCGAGGTCAGAGTGTCAGTCTAGTAATCTGTCAGCTCTGCCATATTTCTCTAAACTTAAATAAATCACTACTTATTAATTCAGGATAATCTGCAACTTGATTAAATATTGAGTTATGTATTATTATAATGTGTTGGAAAAGTACTGGTATATTATTAAAGGTGATAGATTTGCGTTTTGTGGATTATAAATGCAAAGATTGCGGAAGCATCTCAGAAGTAGTGATAAAAGAAGATAATAGCTGCCATATTAAATGTGAGAAATGCGGAAGTAAAAATATGATAAGAATCTTTGCACCTGTGGGTTTCAAAAAATCCTCCGAGGGTAATGATGGTTCCGGAAGTCCATCATCATGCAGCAGCTGCACCAGCGGGGACTGCTCTACCTGTTCCGGCAGATAATCGATTATTGTGATTTCTTCAAATAAGATAAATGATGCAGGCTGACAATTCTGACAATTATTTAAATAAATAGATTATTGTTTTAAGAGTTTCGTGAATTTTTCACGGAATTTTTTTATTTTTGGCGATATGATAAGCTGGCAATAAGGCTGTGAAAGATTGTTCATAAAATATTTTTGGTGATAATCTTCTGCTCTGTAAAATTTATCCAGTGGTTTGATTTCAGTCACTATTGGCTCCAAAAATATTTGTTTATTTTCTAAGTTATCGATAAATGCTCGTGCACTTTTTTCCTGTTCCTCTGAAGTAAAAAAAATAACTGAACGATATTGCTCCCCTGTATCATTTCCCTGATGATTTAGAGTTGTCGGGTCATGAATATAAAAAAACACTTCAAGCAATTGATCATAGCTCATAATCCCTGGATCAAATTCGATTTTTATCACTTCTGCATGACCTGTTTCTCCTGAGCAGACTTCTTCATATGAAGGTTCTTCCCTGAATCCTCCTGCATAACCAGATTCGACACTTTCTACCCCGTTTATTTGCAGAAATATTTCCTCAAGGCACCAGAAACAGCCGCCTCCGAATACTGCAGTGTCATAATTCATTTTCATATTTTCATAATAAAATTCTTGCTTCGTTTAGAATTTTCGATGCCTGCCAGTGATTCACATGTATTAATCCGGTCAAGTCTTTCGCTCCGTAACTTTCGAGTTCTTTTATTAATATGATACCCGAATCAAGCAATATCTCTTTTTGTTTTTTGTTGATTGTAGAAAGTATACTTATCGGATAAAGTTTTTTTGTTTCAATAAAGTACTGGAGATTTTCAACTTCCGGGTAGTGCCATGCCAGAATTTTCAGGCCCACACAATTGGCATATTTTATGGCATCAGATGTACATCTGGTGTTGGTTACCAGCCAGGCTTCTAAATGATTGTTACTATCTTTTTTTCCTCTGGCTTTCTCTATATCAAGGAATCTGCTGTGGATATAAAGAGCAATTTTTACATCGGACTTAATTCCGGGTGAGTTATGATATTTACATTCTATAAGATAGACTTCGTCTTCTCTTTTTGCAACGACATCGACTTCGTGTTCAACGCAATAACCACGTACAAATTGCCCTACTTCCGTATTAAAACCATATTCTCTTAAAATCTTTGCTATATATTTTTCAAAAGCAAATCCTTCAGGTCCCATATCCATAATTGCTCTTTTCAGGGAATATTTAAGGGCGACCCGGGGTTCCAGCACTTTAAGACGATTTAGGGCTTTATCGTAGATCTCATCGGTGCTCATATTATCTTTTACCTTTTTAGTGATTGTTCTGACAGTCTCCGCGGCGATATCCGGAGAAGATCCGGCTTTTATAATGGAAGATTTTATTTTTTCATCATCATAGGGTTCTTTTTCGCCATTTGATTTTATAATGTATTTTGTCATAAATTTTTGTAACAGATTTTTAAAGTTACATTATAGCATTTTTTAAATAAGGATATTCTGAACTTTAAACTGAATTTTAAGAAATCAAGATATCTGATAAAATTTGATTTGGATTATTTATTTTAAAACTTCAAAAACTGTTTAATCTGTATTCAGGATTATCATAAAAAGCAAGAATAAAAATCTAATTTACCCGGGGCTAAAGACAAGATAACACCCCCTGTGTTTTTTATAAGACCCGAAAAGATAAGGCTAGCAGGAAAACTGCAGGGAAATAAAAACTTTTTCAATGGAAAAGTAAGATCAATAATATTCGAAGGTCCAGATATAAGGCCTGAGGTGATTTCGAGTAGCCTGGGAAAAATAAGAATCGAAGTAAAAAATAACAGAAGTTTTCCGGACTTCAAAGAAAATGATACTATTTTATTTTACTGGGATTATAACGACGGGATACTTCTGGAATATTAATTAACTGACTGCAGTGTATTGCTTCCTTCTTAGAGTAAAAAGTAAGATAAATATGAGAGCTATATCTATTGCAATCAGAATGAAAGTGTTTGTCGCAATATCAGTCCAAACTCCGCTTTTCTGGCTTAATTCGACAATGGGCTGGGTGATATAGTAAGTCGGAAATATTCTACCGATCCATTCCGGAATGCTTGGGAACATATAAATAATTGCGGGAGCGAAAAGTATGATTCCGGAAGATTTCCAGATAGTAAATATAGTGGCAAAATCCTTTACATAGACTCCGAGCAGCGTTCCGAGTTCAGCTGCCATTATGGCACCGAGTGCAAGTACTGCTGTCAGGAGTAATGGTTGGGCACCAAAGGATTTATTTATTACCAGAATCAGGATTCCCATAAAGAAACTTAGAATAAAACCAAATATTCCTTTAGCCAGAAAAATTTCTTCGATTGATACCGGAGTTACCATCAGAGCTCTTATTGTTCTCTTCTCTTTTTCCATGGCTATTGAGGTTGATGGCAGCATAAGCCCGCCCAGAAATACTGCCAAAAGTACAATAAAGGGAAGCAGCCTGTCATTCCATGGAATGCTTGCACTTTCACCCAGGGTAATTGTCTCAATTTCGATGGGAGCCGGCTGACCTGCCAGTTCTCTTACCGTATTTACTATTGTCGCTCCTATTATGCTCCGATTCTTTGCTGTGCTTTCTCCCCAGATAAAAGCTTTTATTTCCGTTTTCTCTCCCTTTAAAATAGAGTTGTCAAAATCTAACGGTATGATAATGCCTATGTCAACGGCACCTCTTTCTACTGCGTCTTTCATTTCGTCAGTAGTATTGTATTTAATATTATCCATTGAATCGATATCATCAAACATCGAAACAAGTTGAGATCTACCCTCATCCATGATGCCAAGTCCAGGTTTTTCAACAAGCCAGGTCCCAAATATGAGTGAAATAATAATTGAAATAATAATCGGTCCTACAATAGAAAAAACAAATATATAACTCCTGGAGCCATAAAGAAACTCCTTGCTGAATAGTACACCCATACGTCTGCTGTTCATCGAAATTTCCTCCTCAACATATAAAGGCCTGCATAGAATATAACCAGAGTAAAGCCAAAGAGAATCAAAAGATTAATCCAGATATCTCCCCAACCGGATCCGAAGTTAACCGCACGGTGTACAGTATCTACAAGGTAATAGGTTGGAATAACCTTGATCCACCCGGTGACTGCACCCGGAAACATTATAGTAAACGATGGAATTATAAGGACAATAAGAACAGGTAAACTCCATGCAAGCACAGACATAAAATCCCTTGCCCTGGCCGATATTAAAAAGCTTATTCCGGTAGCGAGGGCCGCTCCCAGTAGCAGAGAAATTAAGACAATCAATGGTTGTGTGTTCATCCCACCAATAATGGTCATGATCAGTACTGCCTGGATGAATGCCAGACCTATACCAAAAATGCTTTTAGCTATAAAGATATCAGTAACTGTTGCAGGGGTAACCAGCAAAGCCCGGGCGGTACGCCTTTCTATCTCTTCACTTATAAGATTTGAAAGACCGAGAATTTCCATCATCAGGATAAAGATAGCCAGCAGCGGACGCAGGCGGTCACGCGGAGGTATTGGTGTTCCGGTCAGGTCCTGTCCCAGTATCTCCTCCGATACTTCAAAAGCAAGAGGCTGCCCGGTCTGCATAAAGGCAAGTTCTCTGACCACGATTTCCATAGCATCTTTTAACTCCTGTGGGGTATCCGGAGTGAAATACAAAATTACTACGGGCTTTTGTTTTGAGTTTAGCTTTTCCGCTACATCTGCAGGGATCGATATGCCTACTACATAACTGCCATCGAGCACAGCTTCTTTTAATAGTTCCTCAGATTCTACATTAGAGATTTCAAGACCCTCTTCCTCTATCTGTGAAAAAATGGGTAGCGATACCGGAGAATACAACCCGATTTGTAAGTTTTCATCAACTGTAGACGGCATAACAAAATAGATAACCAGATAAAAAATAAAGCCGATTAAAGTCAATACTACAATTGCTTTTTTCCTGAAAAAAAGAGTCAGGTCTTTAGAAATCAGATTACTTATTATACGTATTT